>ENA-UOYN01000002-UOYN01000002.1-marine-metagenome-genome-assembly--contig:-NODE-2-length-281867-cov-7.981651_pt1 | contig 281867 bp, 285 predicted proteins | sample MGYA00238176_ERZ767358 | MGnify/ENA primary metagenome ERZ767358 (study PRJEB28950, sample SAMN06266238) | marine metagenome | isolation source: Columbia River Estuary | place: USA:Columbia River...
TCGAAATGTATTCAGAAAGCTTAGCGAAGGCCGAAACTGACATTTCTATGCCTTCCGGATTTTTGAGTTCTGCGACGGCTGAACACCCGGTTCTATCAATGCGATGAGCTCAGAATGGATCTGTTGCCACTCTGCGCTCAGATCGACAGTCGCAACAGTTACCGGTGCGCCGAGTAGCCGGTACTTGAGCCGCAGAGATTGCGTGCTGGCGGGATAGATAAGAATACCTGAAATCTCTTTTAACGGCTCAGTCTCTCGGACATGAGCAAGGTAGGTAGTGAGCTGGTAAAGGTGCGCGGATCGGACCTTTGGATCATAGCGTCCGCCAGCCAAGATCTCCCTATAGTACTTCGCATCGGTCACGATCGTTCTTTGGCTCGATCTAAGTGTAATATCGGTCTTCATTATAGGCAGGTAGGCTAGATTAGACATATCCTCGGCCTCCGCGGACCACGACATGATCTCTGAGGTGGCTGAATAGCCTGGGAGTTCGGCGCGGTAGAAATTCCGCAAGAAATCCTCAAACAGAGCCGACATGCGGGTCTCATCTTCCAGAATATCTTGGAACTTTGAGCCGCCCCCATTGTCGTCAGGCATCAGCGCATGGAAGACAAGTTCGCAAACCCTCAGCAGAAACCCGTATTGCGCCGTATTGCGAGAAAGCTGGACCCGACGAAAAATTCCAGCAGAGAGCCTGATCGGCGCGACACCTGACATCCTGCGAGCGGTCTCCTGCAGCTCGTGTCGCAGGGGCTTCTCTACGTCGCTGCATGCAGAAAGTGCCAGCAAGCTAGCTTTCAAAATCTGATTGTGAAGAACGTCCGCCGTGAGTTCGTCGAGATCGCACACTGCAAGTCCACGTAGCATCGTCTGCTGCTTGGCCATTACATCGAGCCGAAGCTTGCCGCGTGGGGAGCGGGTTTCTTCCGTGACTTCAATGTAGCCGCGGTCAAGCCCTCTGCGAAGAAGCCGATGCGAGCCGACGTTTAGGACTTTCGCGAGCAGGTTTGGCAGGTCTGGGCTTTGATCTGAGCCAACCTCTCGAACAGTCCCGCTCTTGAAATGCCCCCAAGCGTAGAGAAGCAAGAAGTAGATGTTGCGGACCGGAATAGACACCGAGCTACCTCAGCAACCGGTCACGCCAATGGTCCGACGTCTCTGGCGCGTCAAACCAGTACTCTTCAAGAAGCGGGTGTATTTCAGTTTCGATGATACGGCGAAACCACTGCTCGGGATTACTTACGGGCTCCGTCGGTGTGAAGAAGCTATGACCGATCCTAAAGCCAGGGCCAAGGTTCGTGCGATCGGCCTCAATGGCTTGGTTCAGTTCGCCCATCCCGGACACGATCTTGTTGATGACCTCGTCAGGGACGCCATGCATTTCGAGATGCGCGCGGAAATTAGGGGCTCCAAACAAGGGCTCCATACCGACGAATGCAAATCGTCGCCGAAGCGCGTAGTCGACCAACGACAGTGAGCGGTCGGCTGTATTCATCATCCCTAGAATGAACATGTTCTCAGGAACGTAGAAGTCTTCTTCATCTTCGGCCGCATAGGCCAGGCGAGTCCTCCACGTCGGACCGCGCTTGTCAGGCTCGATCAAGAGCATAAGTTCGCCGAGAATCTTCGATAGGTTGCCCCGATTGATCTCATCAATGATGAAGACATAGAGACCGTCAGGATCGCCTACAGCTTTGTCCCGAAACTCGAAGAACGCCCCGTTCTTTCTTTCAAAACCCTGGCTTCCGTTTGGGCGATAGCCTTGCACGAAGTCTTCGTAGCTGTAGGACTGATGGAACTGGACCGTCCGAACACGATTGTTGTCCTTGAGGCCTATCAAAGCGTAGGCGAGCCGCCGTGCAACGTAAGACTTTCCCACACCCGGCGCACCAGTGAGGATAAGGTTCTTTTTGCTGCGCCAGGTCTCGAGGTAGCGCTGAACGACGTCGCGCTCCAGAAATAGCTCTTTGACGGCATCGTCCAAAGTAAATCTAGACGCAGCATTGTGTGAAGTGGGTGCTGGCTCTGGCAGGCCAGACATTTCAAATAGCAGACGTCCGGTCGAATTCCTGTACGCACGATTGAGCAAATTCACTAACTCAATCGGCGCCTCAGTGAGGTACGCGCCCTGGTTGAGCTTGAGGTCTCGACTATAAAAGAGTTGCGCGCTGTCAGATCGCCCCAAAAGCTGCCGCAACGCGCTTCCAACTTCATTTTCAGCCAAGAATTTATCCCTTAGGAGCTCCGGTTCCAATGGTCTGAAATTTCGCAGCTGAACTCGATAGGAGGGCATTCCCGCCCAACGGGTGCCGTCAATTCCGGTAAAGGTATCGTCGGCGATTCCGTCGACTTCTGAGATGCCGGTGAACCCTCTATTGTCCGTCAGGTGCAAGACGATGTCCCCGGGGGCTACGCTCAGCATACTAGAATAGGCTTGCCTTCCCGCCTTGTCCTTTTGTGGCGACCAAAGCGCCTGTCCAAGTCGATGAGGGCCTGTTTGGCGATCCACTCTACCTTCCACAAGGCACTTCTCGACCCAAAACCTTGGGATTGCCGACTGACGGGCATTTTCTTTTGAATCTCGGACTTTTGGCATCACGTCTGCTACCTCTGGGCCCCTTGCATCGGGGTTGTCTACCAAGCCATTTGACGGATCCAGTTCGGGATACCACGCGCGTGCAATTAGCGGCTGGAAAAGGTATGCCATTTTGTAAATTTCGCGATCTAGACTTGTCTCGTCCACCTCGTCAGGGAGCACATAGCGGCTGATTGTGCCCGCGGCGTTCTTAACTCCATCGTCTGACCGCAAGTACCCAAGCCAGTCATCGAGCGACTCGAAATCACTCTGGTTCGGGTCAAGGCGGTGCTTCTTTCGGTAGTACCACGGCTTGCCGAGCTCCAATTTTTGTCGGAGTTCAGATGCCTCTGTTGAATTTGGAAACGGAAGCCGCCGAAAGATCGTCGATGCGGCCGCTCTGACGCTCTGCTTCGCCTCCGCATTAGAAAAGTCGTTGGGCGATACACTAGCGCCGAAACCGAACTCAATACCTCGTTCGGACACGATCAAGAACAGCTGCGGCATGCCAGCTAGATCACGGATATTTGCCTTTGGGCAGACTGAGAACCAGAGGTCTTTGGGGAGACCGCCTCGAACCCCACTCTTGGTATTGAACCCAGCGGTTGTTCTAACCTCATAGTCCGCAGGGTTCGCTAGGGTGGCGACGACCAACTGACCAAGCTCATACAGCGCGGCCGAAACCCGAGCATATGCCGACCGCTCTTGGTCTGAAAGGTCGACGTACTTCTTCTTTGAGCGCGACGCTGCAATCAGGGCTACATCTGCTCCGGTAATCGAATGGTTCGCGACTAAAGCGCTTAGATCATCTACATCGGCCTCAAGAACTTCGAATTCATAGCCGAGAGCTTCCAGAGGTTCTTGAACTGCCTGTTGACCCCCAGAAAAGCTCGACGAAATTTTTGGTCCGTCTTCGGGGTACTGATATTGGTGTGCCGCACCGTATATTGCCTTTGAATCGTACAGGCGCCCCGCTCGTCGCACGTAGTACCGATTGGCGGTGCCGAACCCATATTTGGCGAGGAACGCTTCGCGTCCCAAGCGATCGAACTCATCCATTGCGGCTTCGACAGCCTTGGCGTCCGTGACACGTCTCACTTTGATTTCTCCGAAGCCATATCAAGCGTTTCATCTCAATTAGTGAAAACGTACCCCGGTCGCAGGACTATGTAGACAACTAAATTGAACCGTGCTTCGTGCTCTCACTGCCCCTCAGAGTGCGGCTACACCGATACTCGACGCCGGAAGGTCTCAACCTTGCTTGTCCAACGAGCCAAGGTACGCAGGGGAAAAATGATTTCGGATCTAGCGACGGCAGAATAGGTCGCCTCTTCCTCCGAGGGCTATTTGATATAACTATATGAAATACAACATATTTCTAAGATCCCAGGCATGCGAAAGTTGACGAACGCCTAGGACGCCGCATCGAAATCGACATATGGGCCGAATTTCCATTACTTGCGGGAAAAAAAATCTGCGCGTGAGAGGAGAGACGGGTTCGCGGGCAAAACATCTGAGAGTTTTGACCCACCCCCTCCCCCTCGCTGAACTGTCTCTCGTTCCACAAAATACCCAGCTCACAATCGTGACGCGGGAAGTGCCAGCGAACATGGACCCACCGCACGCTGGCAATTGCTACTCCTGGCCCGCCAGAAACTCCGCCAAAGGTCGCGGCATTCCACCTTCGTATTCGATGATCGCTGCGCGCTCTTCGTACCGATCCTGATCGTCAGTCAGGATTGTACGCTCAACTCTCCGAGGCTGCGGCATTTGCGGCATTTGCGGCAAAGTCGGAGTTGCTCCAAAGCTGGCCGGACCACCGGCGGCTTGGGCTTTGCCAATGGGCAGCACCTGCTCCGCGTTTGCAAAGCAGGCCCTGATCCGTGCGATGCCTTCCGGCGTCATGGCAGCGAACTCGATCGCACTATTCGCCAGAACGTACTACTGACAGCCTTATCAATGATTTTCTTCCCCTCGCCCTTCACCAGCCACCCGTGCTGAACCAACAGCTTGATACAAATGTCGAGGGTTTTGCCGTCGCGCAAATGTCCGGGGCCAGACTTGAGCATCGCGCGCTTGTTGATGAACTCGTCTTCCCAACGATCTTCGATCCAGCAGCGAAGTTCTTCAGCGGCGCGAAGGTCCACGTTTGGACACCCGGTATCGAGGATCCGCGACATCTCTGCGAGATACCAATTCATCAGAGAAATACCCCGCGAGATCATCTCTTCGGTGATCTCTTTGGTCGTTTCGTCAGCATAGAGAGCCAGGACCGCGGCAATTCTCGCGGCATGCTCCGGAGCCTTGGCGGCGAAACCCGTCATATACTCAAAGGCGCGGCCCTTTCGCGAGGCCTTCTCAACTTCGTTGTAGAAACCAACAAGCTTGGCCCGTGCTGCGTCCGACAACTTCAAAACACGGGGGGACAGGTCGGCGCGCGTCCCAGGGTGCAAGGGCAACTCGACGTTCAGAAGCTCTACGATGCGTCTGGCATATTCGTTCATCGTCTCCCGAGCTGCAGAGACTTCAGCCGCACGGGCCGGATCATTCACAATCAGGCGGTTCCCAATTTGGCTCTCTGGCCAAACGACGAGCATACGAGAGAGAAGCCCTTGGTCTTTGATGACGGGGTTCCCCAATACACTTTGGGCGATCCCTGGTTGAACCATGAGGTGCATCGACAAACGCTTGCCATATAGGGTCGTTTGCTCCGATGAGGCTCGACTCCTATTCACAGGCTTCCCGTCCCAGCAACTAGAGAATGCCGCCGAGCTCTTGAGGGTATTTTCTGGCTTCATGGCGTAGCCGCCGAAGAACTGACCGCCCTCGTCTGTCATCACGGCGATTGAGGGGGTTCCGTGCTCGAAGCGACGGTAAAGGCCCTCTGCAGTCGCATCACTGACCAAAATGGTAGGAACCAAAGGCGGCTCGGGGCCAAGATCTTCCTTGGTGCTTCTATAGCCGTCATCAATCACGTCAAAGCCGCCGCCCGACCCGGATCGCTGCCGTTTTTGGAATTCGAGCCTTTTCGCCTCGAAGTGTTTCTTGTCCTTGCAATACTGTATGTTGCGCTCACGATCGACCTGCAAGATGGGTGCTATCGCCAATGAATCGCAGGCCGACTTCCTCTCACCGGAGCGGGCTACCGTCATCGCAAACAGGCTGATTGGGCTCGTCCCGCCGAGCGTTTCTACGTCGCACAGGGCTTGTGTTGCTGTGCTGGCGACGGTCAAGACGCTTTGCATCGCGATCTCGACGGGCGCTTGGGTCAGCGTCGCTATCGCCAAGATAGTTTCTGCCAAGGGACCAGTTGCAGCCAGCGGGACTGGCTCTGCGGATCTCATTTCTCCGAAGAGTGGCGTGGGTTCTGTTTGCAAGGTGGAGACATAGCTCTCCCCTTTGCAAAACTTTGTATTTTGCATCTTTCTACTCCGGTAATTTCAGGCCCGTTGTTGGGCAGTGTCTTCAGGACGGAACTACGCGAGTGCTTTGGTAGTTCGGTCGCGGTCGGGTCAGGTCAATAGAGATGGGCGCCTCGCGTTGCCCGAAGGCGAAGCGGCATTTGGTGTCGTTCCAATTTGAGAAGTCATGGCTGGACCTGGGAAGCGATCCAGTCGGTGATATCGGTCGGACGATAGCGAACTGATCGCCCCAACCTGACAATCGGCGGGCCTGTCTTCGACACGTCGCGAATTCTAGGTCGCGCTCGAAGATGCCGATTGTTTCTGCGGCCACCACCCGATTTCGATGAGGCGCTTCGTTCGCTAACCACATCCTTGCTGTGAGGTAGGCGGGGCGGGCAATCTGAACCCGAGGGTATCTCAAAATGGGATGGTGGAACTGGACCTTGCCGGAGAGTCATTTTCGACGAGCCCCAACGTAGAGCATTTCTCCGCATGACTTGGAGTCCATCCAGTCATCCAGATCTCTTTTGCGGTACCGGACGGCCCTATGGCCTATTCGAAGGAAGTTGGGGCCAACTGGGCCGCTCGTCCCCATGCGAAGTTTGGCAAGGTAGCTTTCACTGAGGCCCGTGTAGTTGGCTGCCTCGGCAGCCGTCAGATACACTTGTTCCATAGTTTTCTCCTTCACGTGCTCGATGTGAAAGAGATTCGCGGATTCGCTTATGGTTTCATATGTCTAGCAAATCGAAATTTTCGTATTTGCCATCCATATGTTTTCGCCAGCCTGCGTAGACGCCTTTTAAGCACTTTCTTTCTGCATAACCAAAGGCGTCAAAAAGCGAGCACAACAGCCTGTAGAATGCTCCAGTCTCATCAATTGCCTTCGGTACATCAAATGCCCCAACCGCCCGTGCCAGATCTGCCGCGGCTTCGATAATCGCCCAGTCCTGGATTGGGCGGTTTCTCGTTGGAATTCCCTCGGGAACGCTCGCCAATGTCATTTCGATAGCCTCAATGGCTGCCTTGTGACGCGTAGCAAGAACGCCAAGAGCGTCAATTGCAGCTTTGCATTCGGGTTGTGGCAGCTGAGAGCTAAAGATTATGTCTTGAGGGCACTCCTCCAAAAACTTGTCCCGCTTCTGGTCGTCGATAAACCCAGCGTTTCCCTCTAACTCCGCAGCAAGTAGCCAAGGCAGGGACCCATACGCTACCTCCAGAGCCAAGACAGCACGCTTCAAATCCTCCAAGGGTTCCTTGCCCTGCTTCTCATTCCAGAAGTCAGACATCACAGTTTCATAGGTTCCCATGAAACGGTGGGTTTCGAGGTCGACATTTAGACCAGGGCAGTCCCCAAAGTGGCGCGCAACAACCTTTCGAACTGACAGGTAGATCTTCTGGAACTCCTTGCTGTCGGTCTTCAAGGGGACAAACGGAGCAACGCGATCCTTCTTAGGCATGCCGGTCATTTCTCCCAAACCTCAATTGCAGCTCCCCGCACACCGCTTGCATCGAAGGACGCAGGGCAGAGAGAGACGGCTTTGTATAGCGCTGACCGGTAATTGAAAGCGGCGTGTGGTTGAGGAGCCGGCCGACGACCTCTTCCAGCACGCCCGCCTCCATCGCAACAGTCGCAAATGTCCGTCGATGTGCATGAGGACTCCACTCCATTCGCTGCGGTCCGGTCAGGTGTCCCGCTGCAGACCGCGGCGAAGGAAAGACCCAGGTCTTACTCAACCCACGGAGTGGCGCCAGGATTTCGTGATGAAGTTGAAGGATCGGAAGATCAAAACTGCGACCGTTCTTGGTCATCGGTAAGTGGATGCGATCCTCATGCACGTGCTTCCATTCCAGAGTGAATGCTTCTGACTTGCGAAGGCCTGTGAAGAGAAGCAGTTCGTAGAAGACCGTGTGGATCGGGTTGTCTAGGCTGTCGATACGTTTGCGCCAAGCCGGTAGGTCCTCAATGATCGTGCCTGCTGGGCGCTCCTCATACCACTCAATTGCCATGGTCGGACATTCGGGTAGGTCATGCACACGCCTGGCATGGTTCCAAACAGTGCGGAAGTACTTGAGCAGATGGTTTGCTCCCGAAGGTCTAGACGCCATCGATCTGTGCCGATCGACAACCATGGACTTCGAGATTTCGTCGAGTGGTAATCGCAGCCAGTCTTTCAGGTGAAGTTCGAACTGTTGCTGAAGGACCGCTTTGTGGGTGTTGGATCTAAGCTTGGGCCTGGCAAGGTAAGACTCCATTGCCGACTGCAGGGTCGGTGCTCCAATCTGGATCTTCTTTCCAGCACCCCTGCCCCATTCTAGCGTAAACTCCAGCGCAGCCTGCCTGGCAGTCTCTGCGGAAATCGCCGGATAGCGGCCGATCAAAACGCGTCGGGTCTGACCTCCAACATCCTTCTGGAAGTACCAGGTCTTGGACCGCTTCCCAACGAACAGAACCAGCCCCCGAACATCGCTGTCCCAGTGCTTTTCGGTGGCCCCATTTGTCTGCGGCAGCTTGCGGGCGAAGGTTTCTGTGAGCTTCGGCATTTTGTCCGTATTTTGTCGGAAATTGTCTGAATACATGTGACACACAGTCCATCAGTGTATTCAATAAAAGTCAATATTTAGAATGAGTAAGACAGACAATCAATCTTGAGGAATGATAGACAATTTGCTTGGAAGGCTGAGGTCTTACCATTACACAACACCCGCCAGGTTTTCTGTGCGTATGATATGAGGCGCAGATCGTCAAGCTGGTCTGGCCGAGGTATCGCGATCAGTCTTTGACGAGGTGCTTTTCCAATTCGCCCTGTATGTTGCGAAGCTCCTCTATCGCCTCGCGGATATGCCGGGCATCCGGGATGTCGACCGCCACATGCCTGCCGATGCGTGTCATGCGTTGGATCGCTGCCTGATCATCGTCTTTCACACCGTTGAGCTTGAATGTGGCCACCGGGCGGGCAAAGCCCTTGACCGTTATGTCAGGCATTCGCACGCAATCGGCCAGATCCTCGATCAACACATGGGTCGCCTCGCTCATAAGGATCGTGTCGGCCTCAGCCGTTGTTTGAAGCCGGGAGGCCAGATTCACCGGGCTTCCGAGCGCGGTATATTCAAGTCGGTGTTCTGATCCGAAATTTCCCACCGTGCAGAAACCGGTATTGATCCCCATCCGAACCCGCAGAGGTTTTGAAATTCCATTCTCGTGCCAAACCGACTGCAATTCCTTGACCCGTTCGCGCATCCTGACGGCCATCCGGGCACATTTGAGGGCGTCATTGCGATCACCTTCGGTTTCTGGATCACCGAAAAACACAAGAATGGCGTCGCCGATAAACTTGTCGATCGTGCCGCCATATTGGAGCGCAATATTCGACATTTCGCTCAGATAGGTGTTCATGAAGAACGAAAGCCGCTCGGGCTCCATTGAATCGCTGATGTCGGTGAACCCTTCGATATCGGAAAAGAAGATGGTCAGGTTTCTTCGCGCCAAGGGATCGCGGGTTTCGCTTTTCCCAGAGAAGATCGAGTCGTAAATCTGTGGTGAAAGGTATTTGGCGAGCCGGCTCGCCAGCCGTTCAAGTTGGCGGGTCTTGTCTTCGATCAACTCCCTGTCACGGAGCTTTTCCTCAAGCAGACTTTCACGCTCCTTGCGCAGTTCCCATTCCGCGGTCCGGTCGACGAACTGGCCTTGAACCCCGTTGAGATAGCTGAAGCTCGGATCCTTCGTATAGGTCGACATGAGCGAAAAGACCTTGTCCATGCCATCGACGCGGATCGGAATCTTGGGAATAAAGACGTGGCCATCGGCTTCGAGTTGCGCGGTGAAGCTGTCAATATGTTCCGCCTCAACGCCGAGCTGCTCAAGCACCCCTAGAAAAGGCGCATTGGCGACATTTCCGATCCTGGGAAAGAACATCTTGAAATTATCGTTGGTCCTTTGGATCCGCAGGTCGCGATCTGCAAAATAGCAGGCGGTGATCGCATTGCGGAAATTGAAGAAACTGAGGTCGAGAATGTTCGACCTGTTGAAGAACTCCTCAAGCGCCATGATCCCCCCCGGTATCGTTGGCCTTTGCCTAGCCTAACATCGAAAGAGATTTTGACCTAGCTTTCCGGCGACGGCTCTGCTTGCGCCGAAGGATCCGGCGCTGGCCCAACCGGCTTATTCAGGCCCGGCCCGGTTGCCCGGTTGGAATTTACCTCGGTCCCGACCCGGTGCATTCTCAGGATTTCGGTCCCCGCAGGCCGCATCAGCGTGGCCGCCCCTTTGCCCTCTTCGCCAAGCCAGAGCGGCCAGTCCTTCGCTTCAAGGATCACCGGCAGGCGGTCGTGCACCGGCGCCATGGTCTCGTTGGCGGCGCAGGTGACGATGGCGCAGCTGTCGATGGCCTCACCCTCCGACCCCTGCCAAGTCTGCCAGATCCCGGCCATGACGAGGGGCGCCCCGTCGGCGCGGGTGACGAACCACGGCAGCGGGGTCTGCCCCTTTTCGCGCTTCCATTCATAGAACCCGTCCGCCGCCACGAGACAGCGCCGTTCGCGGCAGGCCTCGCGGAATGCGGGCTTTTCGGCGATGGTCTCGGAGCGGGCGTTGATCAGAAGCGGGCCGTCGGTCGGCGTCTTGTACCAACGTGGAACGAAGCCCCAGCGCATCGCCCTCAGGCGGCGGTGGCCGCCGTCCGACGTGGCGGCAGAGATCGGCATCGTCGGGCAGACGTTATAGTTAGGCCCCGGCGGCAGATCGTTGTCTGGTGTCGCCGCGAAAAGTCGCGCCATCGCGTCTTGTGGCAGAGTGATAGCCATACGCCCGCACATTTCTGACAACCTTCCTTTTTGGGCGAATCCACGTTCGACGCTAAAGATTTTCTTTCGGCGCAAACAATTTTCCTGACGTGCGGGCAGCGGCTCACTGGTGCAAGCTGTCTTCATCAAGGCGCCTTGTCTCTCAAACCCTAACATCGGAACTGGAGACAGACATGAGAAAATTTGTGATCGAACGCGCCCTTCCGGGCGTTGGCGGACTAAGCAACCCCGAGCTTGGCGGCGCGGCCCGCACCTCGAACGGAGCATTGGCTGAACTCGCCCCCAAGGTTCAGTGGATTCATTCCTATGTCACAGCGGACAAGACCTTCTGCATCTACCTCGCCGAAGACGAAGACGCGATCCACAAGCACGCTGAACTCAGCGGTTTTCCGGCGACGATCATCACCGAAGTTACAGGCATGATGGATCCGGCAACCGCGCGACAATAGTAGCCCTTCTCCCAAGACTAGGCCCCGCGGATCGCTCCGCGGGGCTCTTTTTTGTCGGAATACCAGGGCCTATTGGCCAACAGTCTTGATCCGGCCTTCCACAGAGGCCGAGGCGCCGCCGTTGGCGATGATGTAGTTGATAACATCATTGGCCATCAGGCTGCCGTTGCCCTTATCCATGACAACCCGGCCGCCACCGAGCGCTCCGTAGCCATCGCCGCCACCAAGCATGTAGTCGTTGGTCGCGACGCGATAGACCTTGTCCGCCTCAAGCGCCGCTCCGCCAACCGTAACCTCGGTGATCCGCGATCCGGCAGGTGCCGAAGGATCATAGACGAAGCTCAGACCCGAGACCTGCGGGAACCGGCCGGCCCCTTTTTCGACCTGGCTCACCCCGTTCTCGAGCGCGGCAAGGATCTGGCTGCCCGGAAGTTCCGTCACGACTGTGACATTGCCGAATGGCAGTTCCGAGAGGATATCGCGGCGGGTGAGAACGGTGCCGGCGTCATAGGTCCGGTCGGCGCGAATGCCGCCGCCATTGGTGATCGTCACATCCGCCCCGGTCGCATCGCGCATGGCGTCTGCGATCAGGTTGCCCATTGCCGACTCTTCGCCGCGAACGACATTGCGGCGACTGTCGAGCGCGCCAGCGGTCGCCCCGATCTCGATGTTGAGGCTTGCGTCCAGATCGGCCGCCAGCTTGTCAACCATCGCCTGCGTTTCCGGATCCGGCTCGACATCCGCGGTGTTGATGAAGCGGAAGTTGGGCGTCCACTTGATCGAGCGGGTGCCGTCATCCTTGTTGGTGATCTCGATATTGAGATCGAGCGGCGAGAGGAAGCGGCCATCCATCGAGGTCTCTACATAGGCGGTAATGCCATCGTAGGAGGTCGCGTAGGAGTGGTCGTCGCCCGACATGATCACGTCGAAGGCGTGGCTTGCGATCATGGCGCGGTCATTGGCCATGTTGGTCTGGACCACACCGATCACCAGCTCGGCCCCGTCCGCCCGCGCCTGCTTGGCGGCGGCAATGCCGGTGTCGACCGTGGACTGGAAGGCAAGCCCATCGGGGCTCGCCACTTCGGGCGTTGTATCCTGCGCCACCGGAATGAGCGCGACCTTGATGCCGCCCACCTCCATATGCATCACACCGCCGAGGCCCGGCACGGGCGATCCGTCTTCATTGGTGATGTTGATCGCGGCCCAAGGATAGTTGGAGGCGGCCATCTTCTCGAGGAAGTTGGCGGTTCCGGCGTCAAACTCGTGGTTGCCCGGAACGGCAAGGTCAAAGGGCACGAGGTTGGTCAGGTCGATGGTGTTCATCCCGCCGTCAAAACCCGAAAGTAGAGAAGGCGAGAGCATATCGCCGTCCATCACATAGATCGTGTTCGGATTGGCCGCCCGCTCCGCCCTGGCAATGGCGTTGATCGGGGCAAAGCCCTCGTCGAATTCATAGATGTCGCCGACGCCCAGAATGGTGATGGTCACGCTATCGGCCGCCGCGGGCAGCGCCACGCTCGCGCCCAGCGCCGTCGCTCCGAGCAGAGTCGCGGCAAAAGTCTTTTTGAACAGTCTCATTGAAAATACCTCCCAGGGTTTGGTGGCCGGATGTTTGCGCGATTTGACCACCGAGTCAAAGATTCCTCTCGCAGGATGCGGACCCGATGAAACAGGCCAGTGACAGCCCGCCATTGACCACGGGCGGGCCAAAGGGCATGAGAGCGCCATGCTGATCTACAAGATTTTCCGCGGCCCCGAATGGGCCGACCTCACGGCCAAAGGGGCCACGCTCGGTGCCCCGATCGACGTGGCCGACGGCTATGTGCATTTTTCGACCGCCGCTCAGGCCGCCGAGACCGCCGCCAAGCATTTCGCGGGCGAAGAAGGTCTGGTGCTCCTCGCGCTCGACGCCGATGCCCTCGCCCCCGATATTCGCTGGGAACCCTCGCGCGGCGGCCAGCTTTTCCCGCATCTCTATCGCGAGCTGCGCCTGACGGACGTCCTCTGGGATGCGCCCCTGCCGCTCGCAAACGGCGCCCACCAATTCCCGGACCTGACATGACCCCGCCCCTCGAAGCCCTCGGCATGATCGCGCTCCGCCGCCTCGATCCCGAAGCGGCGCATGGGCTGGCGCTGAAGGCGCTGCAAATGGGCCTCGGCCCGAAGGGCGGCCCCTTCACCTCGCCACGCCTCGCAACCACCCTCGCTGGCCTTTCGCTGCCCAATCCCGTGGGCCTCGCCGCAGGTTTCGACAAGAACGCCACCGCGCTTGCCCCCCTCGCCCGTTGCGGCTTCGGCTTTGTCGAGGTCGGCGCCGCCACCCCGCGCCCCCAGCCCGGCAACCCGCGCCCCCGCCTCTTCCGCCTCACCGAAGACCGCGCCGCGATCAACCGTTTCGGCTTCAACAACGACGGCATGCAGGCCATCGCCGCCCGCCTCGCCCACCGCCCCAAGGGCGGCACCCTCGGCCTCAACCTCGGCGCCAACAAGGACAGCGACGATCGCGCAGCGGATTTCGCCAAGGTCCTCGCATCCTGCGGCCCGCACCTCGATTTCGCGACCGTCAACGTCTCCTCGCCCAACACCGAATCCTTGCGCGACTTGCAAGGCAAAGCCGCCCTCGCCGCCCTCCTCGACGGCGTGATGGCGGCCAACGCCGCCCTCGCCCGCCCGATCCCGATCTTCCTCAAGATCGCCCCCGACCTGACCGACGCCGAACTCGCCGACATCGCCGCAGTCGCAACCTCGGCGGGCCTCTCGGCCATCATCGCCACCAACACGACCCTCTCGCGCGACGGCCTCAAGAGCCCGCACGCAGGCGAAAAAGGCGGCCTCTCCGGCACCCCTCTCTTCGAGAAATCGACCCGCATCCTCGCCCGCCTCGCGGGCCTGACCGACCTGCCGCTCGTCGGCGTCGGCGGCATCTCTTCCGCCGAAGACGCCTATGCCAAGATCCTCGCCGGCGCCTCTGCGGTGCAGCTCTACACCGCCCTCGTCTATGGCGGCATCAGCCTCGCCGACGAGATCACCCGCGGCCTCGACCGCCTCCTCGCCCGCGACGGCTACGCCAATGTTGCCGAGGCGGTCGGCAAAGGACGAGCCAAATGGACCTGACGATCTGGCACAACCCGCGCTGCAGCAAATCGCGCCAGACCCTTGCCCTTCTCGAGGAACGCGGGCTGACGCCAAAGATCCGCCCCTACCTGCAAGACCCACCCACTGAGGCCGAACTCCGCACCGCCCTCAAAGCCCTGGACCTTCCGGCCCACAAGCTCCTGCGCCACAGCGAAGCCCCCTACAAAGACCTCGCCACCGCCGACGAAAACACCGTGATCGCCGCCATGGCAAACCACCCGATCCTCATCGAGCGCCCCGTAGTATTCCACGGCCAAAAGGCCGCCCTCGGTCGCCCGCCGGAAAACGTCCTGACACTCCTCTAGGTTTCTTTTGGCCGCCAAATACTCCGGGGTGAATGCCCGCAGGGCAGAGGGGCAGAGCCCCTACCCTTCCGCCGACCGCTCCAGCGCCGGATAGCGAAGCCCAAGCGTCACCCCGCGCACAACAAAGCTGACCAAGAGCGCCACCCAAAGGCCCCGATTGCCGAAGGCCCCCATCAAGGGAACCGCCACCGCGAAATAGGCCACCGCGGAAACCAGCATCATGTTCCGCATATCCCGCGTTCGCGTCGCGCCGATGAAGATCCCGTCGAGCATCCACGGCACGATCCCTATGAGGGGTGCCGCAACCATGAACGGCAGGAACTTCCGCGCCGCCTCCCGCACATCGGGCGCGGTGGTCATCACGTCGATGATCTGCGGCCCGAAGGCCCAGAAGGCCAGCGAGAGAAGAAGACAGACAACCGCGCCCCAGCCACTCGTCAGGATCGCCCCGCCGCGCAATGTCCGGCGGTCGCGCGCGCCCAAGGCCTGCCCGACAAGAGCCTCGGCGGCAAACGCAAAGCCATCGAGGGCATAGGCCGTGACATGAAGGAACTGCAGGAGGATCTGGTTCGCGGCCAGTTGCAGATCGCCAAACTTGGCGCCCCAGAAAAGGAAGCTCACGAAAATCGCCTGCAACAGAACCGACCGGATCAAAATATCGCCGTTGACCGATGCCATCCTCTTCAGGCGCACCAGATCGAAAACCCGGGCCCGATCCTTCCAGTGCGGCCCGGCAAAGATACCCCGGCAGAGCCAAAGCCCAAGGCCCAGCCCCGACCACTCGGCAATCACTGTCGCAACGGCCACGCCTTCAACGCCCCAGCCAAAGCCCAGAACAAAAAGAAGATCGAGCCCGATATTGAGCCCGTTCATCACCACCTGAATAGCCAAGACCCCCCGCGTCCGCTCCTGCGCGATCATCCAGCCGGTGATGCCATAAAGTGAGATCGCCGCCGGCGCCGACCAGACGCGGATCGCCATATAGCTGCGGGCGAGGCTCTCGACCTCGGCACTTGCGGGCGAGACCTTGAAGCCCAGCGCGAAAAGCGGCCACTGCAACAGGATGATCGCAAGGCCCGACACCGCCCCCACAAGCAAGGCCCGCAACAGGAGCGCCGCCTCCTCGGCCACGTCCTTCGCGCCCTTGGCCTGACTGGTCAGGCCGGTCGTGCCCATCCGCAGAAACCCGAAAACCCAATAGATCGCCGTGAGGATGATCGCGCCAATGCCCACCGCGCCAATCGGTGCGGCCTCGCCAAGTTGCCCGACCACACCGGTATCCACGACCCCGAGGATCGGCACGGTCGCGTTCGACAAGACGATCGGAATGGCGATCGTAAGCACCCGCCGGTGCGTCAGCGCCTCATTCATGGCGTTGCGGCATCAGGAAATGGCCCGTGGCCTGCGCGAATAGGCGCGAACGGTTGTCCTGCCAGGCCTCGACATGGACCGAGGCATAGCGTCGCCCCGAGCGATTGACCCGCGCCCGCGCGTAGGCGTCGCGCGGCAGGCCGGAGCGGAGATAATCGACCGTGAAATCAATGGTCTTCGGCAGCAGGATCTTAGCTTCAGTAGGCGAGCCCACACCCTCGCGGGCGGCGGCCTCCATATCTTCCCACATCTGCGCCCAGCTCAGCTCGACCACACAGGCAATCTCGAGAAAGGCAGCAATCGCGCCCCCATGGAGCGCCGGAAGGACCGGGTTGCCGATCAGCGCATCTTCATAGGGCAGAAAAGCGGTCAACTCGTCGCCGCGGCGGTCAAACTTTACGCCGAGAAACTGGATATAGGGCACGCTGCCCACGAGCTTTTGCAAAGCCGCATCGCGGCGCTGCTTGACGACCTGCACAGGTTCGGGGCGGCGGCTCATGGGCGGGCCTCCCGCTTCAGAAGCTCGACTGTGAAAGCCCCGTGCGCCGTTGCCACCGGCCGCGCCGTATCGTCGTCCATCGCCACGGCCCTGACAAAGGCGACGGAGCGGGTGACGTGATAGCACTCGGCCCGTGCGACGATCCGCTGGCCGGGGGTCGCGGGGCGCATATAGTCGATCCGCAGATCGAGGGTCGCCGTCCCGATGATCGCCGCCGGATGCGCCATGACCGCCGCGCCGCCGCAGGTGTCCATCAGGGCCGATACGGCCCCGCCGTGGATCACGCCGGTCTCGGGATCGCCCACGAACCGCGCGTCATAGCCCATTGAGATCGTCGCAACCCCCTCGCCCACCGCATCCATTCGCATTCCAAGCGCCCGCGCATGAGGCAAGGCTTCGGTAAACTGCTTGGCCAGTCTTTCGCGACGGTCCTGCATTTCATCGGTGGTCATGGGTCGTCCTCGCTTTGCCCGCAACTTGGCACTTGCACTGTCGGGCGCAAGCGCTATATCTGTTATTGAGAATTATTCGCAATTGCATCGTTGGAACCCATGAGCACGCCCTCCACAACCCTCCCACAAGGCCGCGCCCCGCGCGTATTGGCGCTGCTGGGCCCGATCCGGAGCCGCAGGGTCCTGGTCGCGCTTGCTTTTGTCATGCTTGCGGTGATGCCCGGACAGATCGGCGGGATTACCCGCCAGATGATGACCGATGCCTATTTGCAGGTTTCGGCCTTCGTCGCGGCGACACTCCTGATTTTCTACGGCGCAGAGCGGCTCTTTCGCTTCGACATGGGGCAGGCGCTCAAAGGCTCCAAACGCTGGCAAGTGCCAATCGCGTCGATCCTCGGGGCGACCCCCGGCTGCGGCGGCGCGATCGTCGTGGTGGCTGCCTATTCCTCGGGCAACGTGGGCTTTGGCGCCGTTGTCGCGGCGCTGACCTCGACAATGGGCGACGCTGCCTTCCTCCTCATCGCCACCCGCCCCGACGCCGCCGCCGTTGTCCTGCCTCTCTCTTTCGCGGTTGGCATCCTGTCGGGTTGGGTGGTCGATGCGCTACCGGCGATCCGCCTGCAACCCACCACGGCGGGCTGCGCCTATGTCCCGCTCATCGGCCGCATTCGTCCGCGTGATCGCGCCTATTTCGCGGTCTTCCTGCCCGGAATTGTCCTTGGCGCCTCGCAGCTTCTGCGGCTTTCTCTTTACGATGCCGCAGGCAGCTTGCCGATGATTGTCGGCCTGACAGGAACGGCTATCGGCCTCTGGATCTGGGCCACCTCGCCGGTTCAGGCGATGACCAATGCTGCCGACGCGCCCCTGACCCGCGTGGCGGAAGAAACCTCGTTCATTTCGGTTTGGGTCATCGGCGCCTATCTTGCCTTTGAATATACGATGGCTTTTTCGGGCCTTGATCTTGCGGCTCTGTTCAATTCGGTCGCCCCGTTCCTGCCCGCCGCCGGTATCTTGATCGGACTTATCCCCGGCTGCGGCCCTCAGGTTCTGGTGACAACTCTGTTCGTCAACGGCCTGATCCCGTTCTCGGCGCTCGTCGGCAATGCGATCTCCAATGACGGCGACGCCCTCTTCCCAGCCATTGCCCTCAACCCGCGCGCAGCCGTCATGGCGACGCTCTATTCCACCGTTCCCGCGATCATCGTCGCCTATAGCTTCTATTTCCTCGCCCCCGGCTTTATGAGCTGATCCAGACCCCTTCTTGCCGCGTGACCGACCAGCCGCTATCAAAGCGGCAGGAGGAGCCGGATGTCGGAGCAGCTTCTGAATTTCAAGGAAATGTGCGCGCGCTTTGGCGTGACGGCGCGAACGCTCCGCTATTACGAGTATATCGAGCTCCTCTCCCCGATGAAGGAAGGCCGCGCGCGTTTCTATGGCCCGCGCGAAGTTGCCCGCATGACCCTGATCCTGCGGGGCCGCCGCTTCGGCTTCAGCCTTGAAGATATGCGCCAGTGGCTCCTGATCTACGATGAAGACGGCACCGAGGCGCAGATGCGCAAATGGGTCGATATGGCGAGCCTCAAGGTTGTTGAGTTAAACGAGCAGCGCGAGCAGCTTGATGCAATCATCGACGAGCTGATTGGCCTGCGCGACAAGGTTGCAAACACCCTGGGCTAAACTTCGCCGGTTGACGCTAGGTCAACATGACTGTTACGTGGCGTTACGTTTACGTTAACGTCAACTTGCTCTATATTGGCTGCATTCCACCCATTGGCCCGACGCTTTTTGAATAGGAGCGCCCATGACCGACCAGATGACCATCCGCGAGATGTGCGAAGCCTTCGACGTCACGCCCCGCACGCTGCGTTTTTACGAAGCCAAAGAGCTGATCTTTCCGCTCCGCGACGGGCAGAAGCGCCTCTATTCCAAGCGCGACCGCGCCCGGCTCAAACTGATCCTGCGCGGCAAGCGTTTCGGCTTCAGCCTCGAGGAAATCCGTCAGTTGCTCGATCTTTATCACATGGGCGACAGTCAGCAGACCCAACTTCAGCGCACCTATGAGACGGCGCTTGGCCATCTAAGGGCGATGGAGGCCCAGCGCGACGAGCTGACCGAAGCGATCGAAGAACTCCGCCACCAGATCAAATGGGGCGAGCGTGAACTTGCCGCCCGCCGCTCCAAACCCTCTGCCGCCTAATCCGACACGTTTCAGTTCAGGGAAAAGACCATGCCCATTTTTGCTGCCCCGACCCGCGATCTTCAGTTCGTTCTTCATGATCTGCTGAAAGTCTCCGCCCAGGACATCCCCGGCTACGCCGAGCTTGACGCCGATTTCACCTCGGCAGTGCTTGAAGAGGCCGGCAAGGTCGCATCCGAAGTGCTCGCGCCCCTCAACACCGTGGGCGATACTGAAGGCTGTCATCTGGAAAACGGCGTGGTCCGCACGCCTACGGGCTTCAAGGCGGCCTTCGATCAGGTGCGCGAGGGCGGCTGGACCGGGCTCGACTGTGATCCTGACTATGGCGGTCAGGGGATGCCCTATACGCTCGGCACCGCCGTGGGCGAGATTTTTGTCTCGGCCAATATGGCCTTCAATATGTATCAGGGCCTGACCCACGGCGCTTATTCGGCGATCCACGCACACGCGAGCGATGAATTGAAGGCGATCTATCTGCCGAAGATGGTCACCTGTGAGTGGACCGGCACCATGAACCTGACCGAGCCGCATTGCGGCACCGACCTTGGCCTCATGCGGACCAAGGCTGAGCCGCAGGGCGACGGCAGCTTCAAGATCACCGGCCAGAAGATCTTTATCTCTGCTGGCGATCACGACATGGCCGAGAACATCATCCACCTCGTCCTTGCCAAGATCCCCGGTGGCCCCGAGGGCATCAAGGGCGTGAGCCTCTTTATCGTGCCCAAGTTTGTTGTGAATGCCGACGGCTCGCTTGGCGCACGCAATGGCGTTTCGGTCGGCAAGATCGAAGAGAAGATGGGCATCCACGGCAATTCGACCTGCGTGATGAACTATGACGGGGCTACCGGCTTCCTGGTGGGCGAAGAGCACAAGGGCATGAAGGCCATGTTCACCATGATGAACGAAGCCCGCATCGGCGTCGGCCTGCAGGGCTATGCGGTGGCCGAGGCCGCCTATCAGAACGCGGTCGCCTATGCGAAGGACCGCCTGCAAGGCCGCGCCGTGACCGGCACGGAAAACCCCGATGGCCCCGCCGATCCGTTGATCGTCCACCCCGATATTCGCCGCAACCTGATGGAACAGAAAAGCTTTGTCGAAGGCGCCCGCGCGCTGACCGTCTGGGGCGCCAATCTGATCGACCGCGCCCACAAGACGGGAGACGAGGCGGCCGAGGGGCTGATCTCGCTCCTCACGCCGGTCATCAAGGGCTTCCAGACCGACAAGGGCTTCGAGATGTGCGTGCAGGCCCAGCAGGTCTATGGCGGGCACGGCTATATCGAAGAGCACGGCATGTCGCAGTTTGCCCGCGATGCCCGCATCGCCATGATCTATGAGGGTGCCAACGGCGTTCAGGCGCTCGATCTCGTGGGCCGCAAGCTGGCCGCCGATGGTGGCAAGCACGTCATGGCTTTCTTCGAGATGGTCAAGGACGAGTGCAAGGCACACGCTGAGGATGCGCGGATGGCGGGCTTTGTCGAGCCGATGAAGGCCGCTTCCAAACAGCTTCAGGCGGCGGCGATGTATTTCGTGCAAAGCGGCATGAAGAACCCCAACAACGCCCTCGCTGGCTCTTACGACTTCATGCACATGATGGGCCATGTCTGCCTCGGCCTGATGTGGACCCGCATGGCCAAGGCGGCCTATGATGCGCTCGATGCCGGTGCTTCGGACAAGAATTTCTACGAGACCAAGATCGCCACGGGCCGCTTCTATATGGCCCGCCAGCTTCCGGCCTGCGCGATGCACCTCCAGCGCATCGAAAGCGGGGCGGAAACGGTCATGGCCCTTGGCGCGGAGAGCTTCTGATATAGGAGAGGACAGATGCCCAAACGCTTTCGCCTGACCCGCCGCTTTCCGGTCGCCATGACCGAGGATGGCTATCGCCGCCTCAAGAAGTTTGCGAGCGAGGCGGGTCTGGACGAAGGCGAGGCGCTGTCCTTTCTCTTCGAGAATTTCGACAGCGTGACCGACGCCGATACTCTCGGCCACCGCTTGCGCCTCTTCAACGCCGAGCTGGAGGCGCGAAAGAAATGACGTGGGGTTACACTTGATCGGCGCGGCCGCCAGCGCAAACAACAACCCAGACGAGGAGAACCGGCCATGACCATCAAGCTCTACTGCTTCGGAGAAAGCGGCAACGCCTATAAAGCGGCGCTGACAATGAACGTGGCCGGCATCGACTGGGAGCCGGTCTACGTCGATTTCTTCAACGGCGAGACCCGCACGCCCGAATATCGCAAGCTCAACGTCATGGGCGAGGTGCCGGTGATGATCGACGGCGATCTGATCCTCACCCAATCGGGCGTTATTCAGGATTATCTCTCCTCCAAGACGGGCCTTCTCGGCGGCAAGAGCGCGGCCGAGCGGCGCGAGGTTCTGCGCTGGATGTTCTTCGATAATCACAAGGTCTCGGGTGTCGCGGGCACCCTGCGGTTCAACATGAATTTCCTGCCCGAGGCCAAGCGCAACACCGACGTGATCTCGTTTCTGTCGATGCGGATGCATTCGGCGCTCAAGATCATGGACACCCATCTTGAAGAGCGCGACTGGCTCGCAACCGATGAGGCGACCATCGCCGACCTCGCCTGCTGTGGCTATCTCTACTACCCCGAGCCCTTCACCTTCGACCGCGCCCAATACCCCCATATCGACCGCTGGCTAGACCGCATCTCGGCCCTGCCCGGCTGGAAACACCCCTACGACATGATGCCCGGCAGCCCTGCTGACCGGGCCTGAACTCATTCGGAGAAAGACCAATGACCGAAGCCTATATCTATGACGCCGTCCGCACCCCGCGCGGCAAGGGCCGCCCCGACGGGAGCCTGCACGAGGTGACCTCGGTGCGCCTCTCGGCGCAGGTGCTCAATGCCCTGAAAGAGCGCAACGGGCTTGAGGGCCATGCCGTCGAAGATGTGATCTGGGGCAACGTCACCCAAGTGGGCGAACAGGGCGGCTGCCTTGCGCGCACCGCGGTTCTGGCCTCCGACCTCGACCAGTCGATCCCCGGCCTTGCCATCAACCGGTTCTGCGCCTCCGGCATGGAAGCCGTGAACCTTGCCGCCAATCAGGTGCGCGGCGGTGCGGGCGAGGCCTATATCGCTGGCGGTGTCGAGATGATGGGCCGCGTGGCCATGGGCTCGGATGGGGCAGCGATTGCCGTGGATCCCTCGCTCGCGATGGAGACCTATTTCGTCCCTCAAGGCATCAGCGCCGATATCATCGCCACCGAATACGGCTTTAGCCGCGATGACGCCGACGCGCTGGCGGTTGAAAGCCAAAAGCGTGCCGCCGCCGCTTGGGCCGACAACCGCTTCGCAAAGTCGATCGTCGCCGTGCGCGATATCAACGGCCTGACCATCCTTGATCGCGATGAATACATGCGCCCCGGCACCGATATGCAGTCGCTCGGCGCGCTGAAGGCCTCGTTCAAGGATATGGGCGAGGTGATGCCCGGCTTCGACAAGGTCGCGCTGATGAAATATCCGCACCTCGAGGCGATCAACCACATCCACCACGCCGGCAACTCGTCGGGCATCGTCGATGGATCGGCCGGCATCCTGATCGGCAACAAGGAATTCGGCGAGAAATGGGGCATCAAGCCCCGCGCCCGCATCCGCGCCACCGCCAAGATCGGCACCGACCCGACCATCATGCTCACCGGCCCCGTGCCCGTGACCGAGAAGATCCTGCGCGACAGCGGCATGGCGATCTCGGACATTGATCTTTTCGAGGTCAACGAAGCCTTCGCCAGCGTTGTCCTGCGCTTCATGCAGGCCTTCGACGTGGATGATGCCAAGGTCAACGTCAACGGCGGCTCGATCGCCATGGGCCACCCCTTGGGCGCCACCGGCGCGATCATCATCGGCACGCTGCTTGACGAGCTTGAGCGCACCGGCAAAGGCACCGGCCTTGCCACCCTCTGCATCGCGTCCGGCATGGGCGCGGCCACCATCATCGAACGCCTCTGAGGATCGAACCCATGACCGATTTCACCATGAAAGTTGACGCCGACGGCGTTGCCATCATCACCTGGGACACCGTTGGCAAATCCATGAACGTGATGAGCCGCGAGGCCTTTGTCCTTGTCAGCGACCTTGTCGATCAGGCTCTGGCTGATCCCGCTGTAAAGGGCATCGTCCTGACCTCGGGCAAAGATACCTTCGCCGGCGGGATGGACCTCAACATCATCGCCTCGCTGCGCGATGGCACGGGCGAAGACCCGGCCGAGGCGATCTTTGGCTTCATCATGGACACCCATGCGATCCTTCGCAAAATCGAACGCGCAGGCATGGACCCAAAGACGCTGAAGGGCGGCAAGCCCATCGCGGCGGCGCTTCCCGGCACGGCGCTGGGCATCGGGCTCGAGCTTCCCCTCGCCTGCCACCGCATCTTTGCAGCCGACAATCCCAAGGCCAAGATCGGCCTGCCGGAAATCCTCGTCGGCATTTTCCCCGGCGCGGGCGGCACCACCCGCCTTGTGCGCAAGATGGGCGCCATGGCCGCCTCGCCGCTGCTTCTTGAAGGCAAGCTCAACGATCCTCAGCGCGCCAAGGCCGCGGGCGTGATCGACGAGGTGGTTCCTGCCGATCAGCTGATCGAAGCGGCCCGCCAGTGGGTTCTGAACGCGAAAGACGCCGATATCGTCAAGCCGTGGGATCAGAAGGGCTATAAAATGCCCGGCGGCACCCCCTATCACCCGGCGGGCTTCATGACCTTCGTCGGCGCCTCGGCCATGGTCAACGGCAAGACCCAAGGGGTCTACCCGGCGGCCAAGGCGCTCCTCTCGGCGGTCTATGAAGGGGCGCTCGTGCCCTTCGACACCGCTCTCAAGATCGAGGCCCGCTGGTTCACCAACGTTTTGCTGAACCCTTCGTCCTCGGCCATGATCCGGTCGCTCTTCATCAACAAGGAAGCGCTCGAGAAAGGGGCCAACCGCCCTGCTGTCGCCGATCAGCGCGTGCAAAAGGTTGGCGTATTGGGCGCGGGCATGATGGGCGCGGGCATTGCCTATGTCTCGGCGCTGGCAGGGATCGAGGTGGTTCTGATCGACCGTGATCAGGCCGCCGCCGACAAGGGCAAATCCTATGCCGAAGGCATCCTCGACAAGGGCATCCAGCGCCGCAAGGTCACGCCCGAGAAGAAGGCCGAGGTTCTGGCCCGCATCACGGCGACCCCCGATCTCTCTGCCCTCAAGGGCTGTGATCTGATCGTCGAGGCGGTGTTTGAAGATCCCGGCGTGAAGGCCGAGATGACCCAAAAGGTCGAAGCCATCATCGGCGGCGACTGCATCTTCGCCACCAATACCTCGACCCTGCCGATCACCGATCTGGCCCGCGCCTCCGCCCGGCCCGAGCAGTTCATCGGCATCCACTTCTTCTCGCCCGTCGACAAGATGAACCTTGTCGAGATCATCAAGGGCAAGAAAACCGGCGAACGCGCCGTGGCCAAGGCGCTCGATTTCGTGCGCCAGATCCGCAAGACGCCGATCGTCGTCAATGATGCGCGGTTCTTCTATGCCAACCGTTGCATCATCCCCTACCTCAACGAAGGGATGCGGATGGTGGCCGAGGGCGTCGCCCCCGCGCTTGTGGAAAACGCCGCCCGCATGATGGGGATGCCGCTTGGCCCCCTGCAACTCATCGACGAGACCTCGCTCGACCTTGGCGCCAAGATCGCCAAGGCCACCAAGGCGGCGATGGGCGATGCCTATCCCGATAGCGCGGTCGATGATGTGGTGTTCTGGATGGTGGGTCAGGGCCGCTTGGGCCGGAAATCCAAGAGCGGCTTTTATGCCTATGACGAGGCGGGCAAGCGCCTTGGCCTCTGGGACGGCCTTGCCGCCCAGTTCCCCGTGGCCGAGGATCAGCCCGATCTGACCACGGTCCAGCACCGCCTGATGTTTGCCCAAGCCCTCGAGGCGGTCCGCGCCCTTGAAGACGGTGTCCTGACAGACATCCGCGAAGGCGATGTGGGCGCGATCCTCGGCTGGGGCTTTGCCCCGTGGTCGGGCGGCCCGTTCAGCTGGCTCGATATGCTTGGCGCGGCCTATACCGCCGACCGCTGCGACCAGCTTGCCGAGGCCTTTGGCAGCCGCTTTGCCTGCCCTGCGCTTCTGCGCGAGATGGCCGAGAAGGGCCAGAGCTTCTACGGCCGCTTCGGCCCGGCCAAGAAAGCCGCCTGAGATCAGAAGGCCCCGGAAATTCCGGGGCCTTTCTTCTAGCGTTCCAGCGGGCCTTTGCCGGCGAAAATCTTGTCGCGGAATTTCTCGATCCGGTCATAGCGCGTCTTGGATTGCTTGGCCGAGTTGAGGGCATAGGCATAGCCGCGCTGCCGCCCCGGTGTCAGCGCCTCGAAGGCCTCGGCCAGCTCGGGATCGGAATCGAGCGCGTCGATCAGCTCGTCGGGCATATCGACCTCATGCACCACCTTCTCGGGCTTTAGACCCTGTTCGGCATAGCCCATCGCTTCCCGAAGGTAGGCGCGGATGATCGGCTCCATCTCCTTCACCTGCGCGTTTGAGGTGAAGAAGATCATGTCGGGGTTGCGCGTGTTTTCGCCCTGACGCTGCAAAACGCCCTCGGGATCCTTCATCAGCGCGGCGTTCATGAAGGTCAGGCGATAGTTTTCCTTGAATGTCCCCATGATCGCGATGTTGCGGCCCGCGTGCATATAGGTCGGGTGGCCCCATTTGGCGACCTCTTCGAGGCCCAGATCGAGGCAGATGCGGCGCAGATCGAGGATGCCCTCAAGCCATGTGCGCGTGGTGCATTCGGGTGTCGCATAGCGGTCGCAGCGGCCGCAGCCGAGCTTGAAGAACTCATCCGGATCGGTGATCATCTTGCGTTCAACCATGCGCGACCTCCTCGAAACCATAGCCAAACCGCGCGATATCCTCGGCGCAGAGGTCTGCCACATGGGCAGCAAGCGCCGCGTCATAGTAGCCGCGCCAGTCGCGCTCGCGGTCGCTTTGGTTAACACGCTCAAGTGTCACGCTGAACCCCAGATGCGCCGCGATGGGGGCGAAATCCTCGTCGAAATGCTCGATCCGCACGAAATGCCCAGCCCTTTCGCGCCCAGACCCGTCGCGCAGATAGCTGCCATAGGGATTGGCTTTGACGGTTGCGGCCGTCTCGGGATGACGCAGGAAATCGGCGAAACCCAGATCGCGCGCCAGCGCCACGGCAGGGTGATCAAAGCCCTGCTCCTTGAGCCAGTGGTAATAGCTCACCATCCGGTCCCACGGATTACGGACGAGGGTGAAGATCAGGAAATCGTCCATCTCCTCACGGGCCACGAGCCCTTCGATATCCGCGAGCGTCGAATGCTTCCAAAGCCGCCCTTCGGCCTGCACGCCCTTGAGCCGCCCGCGTCGCTTCACCGCCTTGGGCGTATCGCCGATGAGAATATCGTCGGCCTTCGCCCGCCCCTCGAGCGCCAGCGCCATCGCCGTCCCCCCGGTTTTCGGGATATGAACGAAGATAAAGCGGCGCCCGCGTGAAAGGATCATTCGGCCACCCCGGCGGCCTGTTCGGGCGGCGGCGCATCGGAGCGGAGCGCGATGGTCACTCCCGCCACAAGGATCAGGAAAAGGCCGAGAAGGCCGAGGCCATCCGGCCATTCGCCCCAGAGGATGATCGCCCAGAGGGTCGCGAAGACCAGAAGCATATTCTCGAAGACAGCGACGAAGGCCGCCTCGGCCAGCTGATAGGCGCGGATCGTCAGGCCGACGCCCAGAACCGAGCCGATCCCCTGCACAATGATCATCACAAGGAAGATCCCCTCCAGCGGCGACCAGCCACGGGTGATGAACCCGTCGCCCCCTTCTGGCACCGGCAAGGGATGGATCGCGAGAAAACTGACGCCGAGAAATCCCCAGACTGTCATCGTGAGGAAGAAGCCTCCCAAAAGGGTGAATGTCCCCTCGCCCTCGCACCAGCGGCGGGTGGCGATATTGCCCATGGCATAGATCGCGCCCGCAAGAACCGGCAGGATCGTCCAGATCGTGAAGGCCGAGGCCTCGGGCCGGATCGCAAGGATCGCGCCGGCAAAGCCGATCAGAACGGCGATGGTGCGCCGGGGCCCGACCTTTTCGCCAAAGAACAGGACCGAAAACACCACGACAAAGATCGGCGCGGTGAAAAGCCCCGCCACGACTTGCGCGATGGGCATGAAGCCCAAGCAGCCGAAATAGATCACCATGGCGATCGAGGTGAGAGCCGAGCGCAACAGCACCCGTCCCGTGCTTTTTGGCCGCAGCGCGATGCCTCGCCAGACAGCAATCGCCCAGATACAAGCCAGCGCAAGAATTGACCGCAAGAAATGGAATTGCCAAAGCCCGCCTGTTTCAGCAGCAAGACGAATGAAATTGTCGATCAAACCGAAGAGCGCCATCGCGGAAACCACGAGGGATGCCGCAATCAGGTTACGGTTGGTCTGAGACTGCATTTTATTTGCCCGATGAATTTGCTTGTTATCAGATAGGTTGGCGACGGGGGCCAAGGCTTGCCCCAAAGCGACATTACAGGGAAGTTTCGGGAGGACACCATGGGTTGGATGCAGGATGAAACCGGGCTTGAGAAATGTGCGGCAAATTTCGTGCCGCTCACACCGCTGAGCCATTTGAACCGCGCCAAGCAACTTTTCCCCAACCATGAGGCGGTGGTCTATGGAACCTTCCGCAAGACCTATGCCGAATACCACGCCCGCGTGAGCCGCCTTGCCTCCGCACTCGCCAAGGCCGGGATCAAGGCGGGCGATGTGGTGGCGACGCTCATCCCCAACATTCCCGCTCAGGCCGAGGCGAGTTTCGGCATTCCGGCCTGCGGTGCCGTGCTCAACACGATCAACACCCGGCTTGAGGATGATACGGTCGGCTATATCTTCGATCACGGCGCCGCCAAGGCGGTGATCGTCGACAGCCAGTTCATGCCGCTCGCCCGCGCCGCCATCGCCAAGATGGAAGGCCCCGCGCCCCTGATCATCGAAGCCCACGACCCGGCCTCGAATTTCGCGCCCACCGGCACCGCGACCCTCTACGAGGATTTCCTCGCTACGGGCGACCCCGATTTCGCGTGGTTCATGCCGCAGGACGAATGGGAGAGCCTCGCGCTCAACTATACCTCCGGCACCACCGGCCGCCCCAAGGGTGTCGTCTATCACCACCGCGGCGCGTATCTGATGACCATGGGCACGCCCGTCTCGTGGCAGATGACGCTCTATCCGCGCTACCTTGCCATCGTGCCGCTTTTCCACTGCAACGGCTGGAACCACACCTGGATGCTGCCGCTTCTGGGCGGCACGCTCGTCTGCTGCCGCGATGTGACCGCCAAGAACGTCTACAACGCCATCGCCGACGATGGCGTAACCCATTTCGGCGGCGCGCCCATCGTTCTCAACATGATCGTCAACGCCAAGGCCGAGGACCGGCGCGCGTTCGGTCATGTGGTCGAGGTGTTTACCGCCGGCGCACCGCCGCCCGCCGCGACGCTCAAAGCCATCGAGCCCTTGGGCTTCAACGTCACCCAAGTCTATGGCCTGACCGAGACCTACGGCCATGTCACCGAATGCCTCTGGCATGACGAGTGGGACGCCCTGCCCGATGAGGATCGCTATGCCATCAAGGCCCGCACCGGCGTTCTGATGCCGATGATGGAGGATATCACCGTCCTCGATCCGCAGATGAGCCAAGTGCCGATGGATGGCGCCTCGCTGGGCGAGATCATGATCCGTGGCAACTCGGTCATGAAGGGATATCTCAAGAACCCCAAGGCCACGGCTGAGGCCTTCGAGGGCGGCTATTTCCATTCGGGCGACATCGCGTTCCAGCATCCCGACGGCTACATCAAGATCGCCGACCGCGCGAAAGACATCATCATTTCGGGCGGCGAAAATATCTCCTCGGTCGAGGTGGAGGGCGCGATCATGCACCACGCGGCGGTGAGCCTCTGCGCCGTGGTCGCCATGCCCGACGAGAAATGGGGCGAAGTGCCTTGCGCCTTTGTCGAACTGAAAGAAGGCGCCTCGCTGACCGAAGCCGATCTGATCGCCCATTGCCGCGCGCGGCTTGCGGGCTTCAAGACGCCCAAGAGGGTGGTTTTTCAGGAGCTGCCCAAGACCTCGACCGGCAAGATCCAGAAGTTCGAGCTGCGCGCCCAGTTCAAGGTTATCCCCGGCTAGGGCGCCCAAGCGCCCTACCCAAACCTCGCGGCCCAAGCTATCATGCCTGAAAGACGAGCAGGCACATGACAGCATTGAAGCAATACGACCGGCTTGAGGCCACGGGCCTGTGGCGTCCTGCGCCACAAGAGCAGCGGCGCGAGGTTGTGCTGACCTTTGGCGATGCCACGCTGGTCATCTCTGACAATGCCATGCGCCCGCTCACCCATTGGTCCTTGGCCGCCATCAACCGGAGCAATCCGGACGAGCGGCCCGCGGTCTTTCTGCCGGGGCCGGATGCTGCCGAAACGCTCGAGATCGACGATCAGGTGATGATCGAGGCGATCGAGAAGATCCGCAAATCCATCGCCCGTCGCCGCCCGAAGCCGGGCCGCCTTCGGGTGATGGGCGTCACGGCACTGACCGCCGCACTTCTCTTCGTGATATTTGTCTGGCTTCCCGGCGCGCTCACCCGCCAGACGCTGAGCGTTGTGCCTCCCGCCCAACGCGCCGAGATCGGGCAAAGCCTTGCGAAAGAGGTCCAGCACCTGTCCGGCGCGACGTGCCGAGATACTCTGGGCCTTGCGGCACTGGACAAACTCGCGGCGCGGATCTTCTCCGGCCCCACACCGCCGCGGCTGGTTGTGGTCCCCGATAGCATCCCCGAGATAGCGGTTCTTCCCGGGCGCATCCTGTTGATCAACCGCCGGCTGGTCGAGGACTACGAGGACCCGGCCGTTGTCGCGGGATACGCCCTGTCGGCCAATGCAGCGATAGCTGATCCCTTGAGCGATCTTCTGCATCACGCGGGCCTATTGGCCACCCTGAAACTGGTGACCTCGGGCAGCTTGCCGCAGAAGGCCCTGCGCGCTTATGCCGAAGACCTTGTCTCGACCCCCACAGCGCTTGCTTCGGGGGACGTCACCCTCAACCTTCTTGGCGCGGTCGGGATCTCGAGCATCCCTCTTGCGATGGCCATTGATCCGACGGGCGAGAGCACCCAAAGCCTCATCGACAGCGACCCGATGCAGGGCAAACTGCCCGCCGTGTTGCTCAATGACGGTGATTGGGTCGCGCTACAGGGGATCTGTGGCGGCTAGGCGCTAGCCACGCACGAACGCATCGGCAAAGCCGCCCGTGCGCACTGTCGCAAGTGCTTTGTTCAATGCCCCGCCCTGCAATGGCCCCACAAGAACAAGCGTCAAGACCGTTCCGCCACGAGTGACAGTCTGGGTCTGAACCGGCAGGCCAGAGGCCCCAAGGCTGGCCACGACCCGCGCGGCATTGGCGGCGACGCCAAAACTCGCCACTTGAATATGCGAGCCGCCCGCCGCCTCGGGCGCGGCAACTGGCGTGGTCTTGGTCGAGACCTGAATGACCGGAGGCGCCGCCTTGGCGGCATAGCCTCTTTGCGGGTTGAGGCGTCCATCTTTCCAAACGGCCACATAGCCCGGCGGCGGTGCTGCCGGCTCGGTCACGGGGAGAGGATTCGAGAATGGTGCACCATACGCGAGCCCCGCGGTGGCGGGCTGGACGGCGCCACCACAATCGACGACCTCGCCGGTCCGTTGATCTACATAGCCCGGCTGCGGCCCGGATTTGCCTTCGCATAATGCAGCCCAGGTCAACGTCGGTGCGGGCGCCGGTGCCCGACTTGGCGCCGGCATCGCGCCAACGGCAAAGGTTGGCTCATACCCGCACAGCTGCTCGCGATCCCGCGTGAGACGTGGCACCCATGTCACCACGCCGCCGATTCCCGCCCGAACGAAGACGCAGCCGAGGCTGTCGACATACTGAACGCCGTCAAAGTTCTGCGGAGGCTCTTCGGCGGGAAAGAAGGAATAGCTCGTCTGTCCCGACGCAATCTGGCCACTCGCGACAACGAAAGCCGCGGCCAAAGCTTTCAGATGCGTGCGCGACATGCTCATCCCCCAGAGAAATTGGGGTGATTCTGCCGGACAATTGCCTGCGAGTAAAGGAATTGTTCCTCTATTTTGTGCCGAACATACGGTCGCCCGCATCCCCTAGGCCGGGGACAATATATCCATGGTCATTCAGATGGCTGTCTACTGCCGCTGTGACGATCGGCACATCGGGATGGGCTTCTTTCATCCGCTGCACGCCCTCGGGCGCCGCCAGAAGGCAGAGGAACCGGATGTTTTTCGCCCCTGCCTCCTTCAGAAGGTCAATCGCCGCCGCCGAGGAATTGCCGGTCGCCAGCATCGGGTCAACAACGATGGTCACACGGTCTTCAAGCTGGGTCGGAACCTTGAAGTAATATTGCACCGGCTGAAGCGTCTCGGGGTCGCGATAGAGCCCGACAAAGCCCACCCGCGCGGCCGGGATCAGCTCGAGAATTCCGTCAAGAAGCCCATTGCCCGCCCGCAGGATCGAGATGAGCGCGAGCTTCTTGCCCTCGATCACCGGCGCGTCCATCTCGCAAAGCGGCGTCTCGATGCGCTTGGTGGTCATCGGCAACTCGCGCGTGACCTCATAGGCCAGAAGCAGGCTGATCTCGCGCAGAAGCTGGCGGAAGGAGGCGGTCGAGGTGTCGTGCTCGCGCATCAGGGTCAGCTTGTGCTGAACCAACGGGTGATCGACGACGGTCAGATGTTGGTCGGTCATTGGGCAGCCTCCAGTTTCTTGGCGATGCGCTCGCGGGTGGCCGCATCGCAGAAGGCGGCCTCGAGCGCGGTTTTGTTGAGTTCGGCGAAATCGGTTTCGTCCCAGCCGTATTTCTCGGCCAGCATATCGTATTCGCGGGTCATGGTGGTATGAAAGAAGGGCGGATCGTCGGTCGAAACGGTCACCTTCACGCCGCGATCCCGCAACAGACGGATCGGGTGTTTCTCCCAGCTTTCGACCGCATTGAGGAAGACGTTGGAGCCGGGGCAGACCTCGAGCACGATCCCCTGTTCGGCGATCTCATCCACAAGCGCCAGATCCTTGGCCGCATTGATACCGTGCCCGATGCGCTCGGGGCGCAGATCGCGGATCGTATCGGCGACCATATCCGGCCCACCCCATTCGCCCGCGTGGCATGTGATCCGCAGGCCGGCTTCGCGCGCCATATCAAAGCTATAGCCGAAATCGCCGGGGCGGCCCATCATCTCGGCCCCGGCCATGCCGAACCCGGTGATGAAATCGCCTTTGGTTTCCGCAGCACAGCGAGCGGCCGTCTTGGCTTGCTCCGGGCCATTGTGGCGGATGCAAGTGATGATGCCCCTCAGCGTGATGCCGAAATCCCGCTCGGCCTGAGCGGCGGCATCGGTCATCGCGCCCAGATAATCTCGCCAGGCCTCGAGATCGCCGCCGCCGCAGAAATCGGGCGAGAGGAAGGTTTCTGAATAGATCACGCCGTTCGAGGCGCTTTCCTCAAGGACCGCCAGCACGAGGCGCCGGAAATCCTCGGGGCCTTGCAACGTGGTGCAGGCGGCCTCGTAGACGCGCAGGAAATGATCGAAGTCGCGGTAGGCATAGCCGCCGTTTTCATCGAATATCTTATGGATATCTATGCCCTTTTCCTTGGCGAGGCCGCGGATGAAAGCGGGCGGTGCGCCGCCTTCGAGGTGAAGGTGCAATTCAAGCTTGGGGAAGGTGCGATAACTCACAGGAAACTCCGTCCGGGGCCTTGGGATGGGACCCCGAGATAGGCGGCGATACTGGCCGCGACGTCGGCATAGGCGATGGTGCCGATGGCGCGCGGGCCGATCCCGTGGATCAGAACCGGCACCTGTTCGCGCGTGTGGTCGGTGCCGATCCACGTCGGATCGTTGCCGTGATCGGCGGTGACGATGAGAAGATCGTCCGCCTTCAGGCGCGGCAGGACCTTCGATAGTTCAACGTTAAACCATTCCAGATGCCGCGCATAACCCGAGACATCGCGGCGGTGGCCATACTCGCTGTCGAACTCGACAAAATTGGCGAAGGTGAGCGATCCGTCCTCGGCGTTATCGATCAAAGCCGAGAGATCCTGCATCAGATTTGCATCCGGCCCTTTCGTCACATCGTCGATCCCGCGCATCGAGAAAATGTCGCCGATCTTGCCCACCGCATGGACCTTGCGGCCCGCCTCGTGCAGCCAATCGCAAAGCGTCGGCGCGGGCGGGGCGATGGCGAAATCCTTGCGGTTGGGCGTGCGCTTGAAACCGTCCTCGACCGACCCCAAAAACGGCCGCGCAATCACCCGGCCGACCTTCATTTCGTGCAGGAGCGGCGCAACCGACTTGCACATTTTCAACAATTTCTCGAGCCCGAACGCCGATTCATGGGCTGCAATTTGCAGAACGCTGTCAGCGGAGGTGTAACAGATGGGCCAACCGGTTTTCAGATGCTCGGCCCCGAAATCGGCAATGACCTGGGTGCCGGAGGCGTGGCAATTGGCGAGAATCCCCTCCGTTCCGGCCGCCTCGCAGAGCGCTTTGGTGATGTCCTCGGGGAAGGCGGGATGGGTATCGGGGAAGGTATGCCACTCCCACGGCACCGGAACGCCCGCAAGCTCCCAATGGCCCGAGGGCGTATCCTTGCCGCGCGAGATTTCGCGGGCCACGGCCCAAGCGCCGGACGGCTCCGCATCGAGGCCCGGCGTCGCAATGCCGGTCGAATGCCGGATTGCAGCCCCGAGGCCGAGCGCGTCCAAAGCGCCCACCGCCAAAGGCCCGCTCCGCCCCTCTTCCGCCGCACCCGAGGCACAGGCCGCCACGATATGCCCCAGCGTATTCGCGCCAACGTCGGGCACTTCGCCGTTGAAATACTGGTCGGCATCCGGCGCGCCGCCGATGCCGACACTGTCGATCACAATGAGGAAGGCGCGTGCCATCAGCCGATCACCTCTCTGACAAGCGGGCGTGTTGTCGGCTTGTCGCCGATCCTGATCGCCGCGAGGATCGCCGCTTCGGCCTCTTGCGCGGCGGCATCACTTCGAGCGTGGACCTGACAAATCCGGTCACCACGGGCGAATTTCGTCCCCAAGGGCGCGAATTCGGTGATGCCGACCGAAGGATCGATCTTGTCGGTCTCGATCCGCCGCCCGCCGCCAAGGCCGACGATCGTGAGGCCCAGCGCCTCGCCATTCACCGCAGCGAGATGCCCGCCTTCGGGCGCGACCACATCGCGGATTACCGGTGCTTTTGGCAGATGCGTATGCCAGTCGGCTTCCATATCCGGCGGCCCGCCCAGTTCGGCCACGAGGCGCGAGAAGCGTTCCATCGCCTGCCCGCTGTCGATCGCCTTGGCCACTGCCGCCTCGCCTTCGTCTTCCGCCTCGACGCCTGCAAGCGCCAGAAGCTTGCCGCCCAGTGCCACGGTCAGATCGTAAAGCCTTGGCGCAGCAGCACGATTTCCCGCCAAAACCTCCATGCAGACCGCCACCTCGAGCGCGTTGCCCATCACCGGAGCCAGCGGCTCGTCCATATCGGAAATCAGCGCGGCGGTCGGGCTGCCAGCGCCGTTGGCTGTCGTGACCAGCGCCGTTGCCAGCCTGCGGGCATCGTCGGTCGATTTCATGAAGGCGCCCGAACCGGCCTTGACGTCGAGGATCAGGCCGCCGCGGGTCGAGGCGAGTTTCTTCGACAGGATCGAGGCGGTGATGAGGTCGATCGATTCCACCGTCGAGGTCACATCGCGGATCGCATAGAGGCGGCGGTCGGCGGGGGCGAGCTGGGCCGTGGCCCCGACAATGGCGCAGCCGACCTTGGCGGTCACCTCGTGCAACTGGTCTTCGCTGATCTGGGCACAAACGCCGGGGATCGATTCCATCTTGTCGAGCGTCCCGCCCGTGTGGCCAAGGCCGCGCCCGGAGATCATGGGCACGAAGACGCCACAGGCGGCCAAGGCTGGCGCAAAGAGGAGCGAGACGCAATCGCCCACGCCGCCGGTCGAATGCTTGTCCAACACCGGCCCCGGCAGATCCCATTCCAGCACATCGCCACTGTCGCGCATGGCGAGCGTCAGGTTGACCCGCCCTTCGTCGCCAAGACCGTTTAGCAGAACCGCCATCGCAAAAGCGCCGGCCTGTGCGTCGCTGACTGTCCGATCCGCCAAGCCATTGGCAAACCACTGTAATTCGTCCTGTGTCGGGGTGTGCTTGTCGCGCACCTTGGCGATGATCGCGCGGGCGTCCATGGGTCAGGTCCGGGTCATGTAATCTTCGGTGAACGCGCCCGGCAAAAGCGCGCCGATGGTGGTTTCCAAAACCACGCCATCGGTTGTTGCCAGCGTCACCTTCACATCCGGCTTGCCAAATTCGGCAAGCTTCTGACGGCAGCCGCCGCAGGGGCTCACCGGGATCGGGCTATCGGCGATCACGGCCACTTCGGCGATCTCGGTCTCGCCGCCCGCCACCATCGCCGCGATCGCGCCCGCCTCGGCGCAGGTGCCTTCAGGATAGGCCACATTTTCAACGTTGCAGCCCTTGAAGACCTCGCCATTCTTGCCGCGGATCGCCGCACCGACCTTGAAATTGGAATAGGGGGCGTAGGCCCGGGCCCAGACATCGCGGGCGGCATCAATCAACGTCATGGCCATCTCTCTTTTACCAAGTGATAAAAAATAGCAGCAGCCCGCCCCAAGAGGCAAGCCGCCTAGGAAAGAGTTGTTGCAAATTCTCCCGGCAGGGTGACTTCGAGAAGCTCGATATCCTCGGTCGGCTCGGCGTATTGCGTCATCATCCCCGGCGGGATCACGAAAGCGTCGCCCGCCGAGAGCCGCCAGGGATCCTTGCCCTCGCCCATGAGCGTCATCTCGCCCTCCATGACGAAGGTGAAATGAATATCGGCCTCGTGCCGTGCCCATTGGGTTTCGCCCTCGCCGCGGCGAACCACTTTGACACCAGCCACGCCCTTGGTATTGGCGCTGATCGTCGTGTCGCGGGCGATGAAGCCGGGCAGGCGGAACCCCTCCCACTCGGCCTTTGCAGCCTGATTATAAACGAATTTCTGCCCCTGCCATTCGCGGTCGGGCCGCAGGTTCGGGGTTGGAAGGGTCATGTCGTGGTCGATCTCGGTCACATGCTCGGCGGGCACGCCAATCTCGATCACCTCGATGCCGTCGCTTGCCTCGAGCACCCGATGCCGGATCTCGGGCGGCTGGATGAAGCAATCGCCGGCTGTGAGGCGTATCTTTGGCCCTTGGTCCTCGTAAACCACGTCGACCCAGCCGCGATAGCAAAAGATCAGCTGAAACCCGACCCTGTGAAAATGCACCATGTCGGGCACCGGCCCACCATCGGGGATGCGGATATGGCTGGCAATCATCGCGCCCCCCAGCCGCGAGGGGACGAGATCGCGATACATCATCCCCGCCCGGCCAATCACCCAAGGGGCCTGATCGGCCAAGCGGCGGACGACGAAAGAATGCCGGGTTTCCGGCAGAACGAGCGGCGGATTGAGCTCGTCAAGCTCGACGATCGTGCCGCCGGGGCTTGTGAGTTCGCGTTTACCGTCGGCAAAGGTCTCGACCGCATCGGTCAGAATCCGCAGGCGCCCCGGCTCGCCCGTGATCCCCGCATCAAGCCGCACCCGCAGACCGTGGCCCGAATAAACGGCGATCTGGGGATTGTCGGCGGGATAGATCATATCGAGCCGCATCTTCAGCACCTTGCCGAAGAAACCCAAATCTTCCCGCAGGTTACGGGTCGGCAGGCAGACTTCGGCGCGGATCGCGGCATCTTGTGTCATGGCAGGCCGAGACTGCGTCTCCGCGAATGGATTTGCAAGCATCCAGTGAAAGCGTTTATGGACAAAAAGGGCTTCCGCAGCGGAAGCAAATTGGTTTAACGTTAAACTAAATTCAGGCGAGGTGCTCCATGTCGGACAATCAACGCGACTCTCTGCGTCAGGCGGCGCTGGACTATCATCGCCTTCCCAAACCCGGAAAGCTCGAGATCCGGGCCACCAAGCCGCTCGCCAACGGCCGCGACCTTGCCCGCGCCTACAGCCCCGGCGTGGCCGAGGCCTGCCTCGAAATCAAGGCCGACCCCGATACCGCCCTCGACTATACCTCGCGTGGGAATCTTGTCGCCGTTGTCACCAATGGCACCGCTGTTCTGGGCCTTGGCAATATCGGCGCGCTTGCGTCCAAGCCGGTGATGGAGGGCAAGGCCGTCCTCTTCAAGAAATTCGCCAATATCGACTGCTTCGACATCGAGTTGAATGAGCCAAACCCGGAGAAGCTGGCCGATATCGTCTGTGCGCTCGAGCCGACCTTCGGCGCGATCAACCTTGAAGACATCAAAGCGCCTGATTGCTTCATCGTCGAGGAAATCTGCCGTAAGCGAATGAATATTCCAGTATTCCACGACGACCAGCACGGCACCGCCATCGTCGTTGGTGCCGCGGCGACCAATGCGCTGCACGTTGCCGGCAAGGCGTTCGAGGATATCAAGGTTGTCTCCACCGGTGGCGGGGCAGCAGGGATTGCCTGCCTCAACATGCTGCTCAAGCTTGGCGTAAAGCGCGAGAATGTGTGGCTCTGCGATCTCGAAGGCCTTGTCTATAAGGGCCGCGAGAAGGACATGACGCCGCAGAAGGCCGACTATGCCCAAGGCACCACGCCTGCGAGCCTGTCGGATGTGATCGAGGGGGCCGACCTCTTCCTCGGCCTTTCGGGCCCCGGCGTGTTGAAGCCCGAGATGGTCGCCAAGATGGCCTCGCGCCCGATTATCTTCGCGCTTGCGAACCCCACGCCCGAGATCACGCCCGAGGATGCCCGCGCCGTGGCGCCCGATGCGATCATCGCCACCGGGCGGAGCGATTATCCCAATCAGGTCAATAACGTCCTGTGCTTTCCGTTCATCTTCCGTGGCGCGCTGGATGTGGGCGCGACCGAGATCAACGACGAGATGAAGCTCGCCTGTATCGAAGGCATCGCGGCGCTGGCCCGCGCCACCACGAGCGCCGAGGCCGCCGCCGCCTATTCCGGCGAAAAGCTGACCTTCGGGGCCGACTATCTGATCCCCAAGCCCTTCGACCCGCGCCTGATCGGCGTCGTCGCCAGCGCCGTTGCCAAGGCAGCGATGGAAACCGGCGTGGCGAAACGCCCGCTCGAGGACATGGCGGCCTACAAGCAGAAGCTTGATGGCTCTGTGTTCCGTTCGGCCATGATCATGCGGCCCGTGTTCGAGGCCGCCCGCACCGCCACCCGCCGCATCGTCTTTGCCGAGGGCGAGGACGAGCGCGTGTTGCGTGCGGCCCAAGCGATCATGGAAGAGACGACAGATACGCCGATCCTGATCGGCCGCCCCGAGGTGATCGAGCGGCGCTGTGAACGCGCGGGCCTCAAGATCCGGCCGCTGACCGATTTCCAGATCGTCAATCCCGAGAACGACCCGCGCTATCGCGACTATTGGGGCACCTATCATGATCTGATGGCGCGACAGGGTGCGACGCCCGACATCGCCAAGGCGATCATGCGCACCAACACGACCGCGATTGCCGCGATCATGGTCCATCGCGACGAGGCCGACAGCATGATCTGCGGCACCTTCGGGCAGTTTCTCTGGCACCTCAATTATGTGAACCAGGTGCTTGGCCGTGGCGGGTTGCATCCCGTGGCGGCGCTGAGCCTGATGATCCTTGAGGATGGGCCGCTCTTCATCGCCGACACGCAGGTTCACCCGAGCCCCACGCCCGAGCAAATCGCCGAGACCGTGATTGGCTGCGCCCGCCATGTGCGTCGTTTTGGCGTGACGCCGAATATCGCGCTGTGTTCGCATTCGCAGTTTGGCAACATGGATATCGACACCGGCCGCCGGATGCGCGGGGCACTCGAGATCCTCGACAGCCAGCCCCGCGATTTCATCTATGAGGGCGAGATGCATGTCGACTCGGCCCTCGACGTCGATCTGCGCGAGCGGATCTTCCCCGGCAGCCGCCTTGTGGGCCCCGCGAACGTGTTGGTCTTTGCCAATTCCGATGCGGCCTCGGGCGTGCGGAATATCCTCAAGATGAAGGGCAACGGCCTTGAGGTCGGGCCGATCCTGATGGGGATGGGCAACCGGGCGCATATCGTGACGCCTTCGATCACGCCGCGGGGCCTTCTCAATATGTCGGCCATCGCCGGAACGCCGGTGGCGCATTACGGGTAAGGGAGGGGCTCTGCCCCTCTGGGCCTGACGGCCCATTCACCCCGGAGTATTTCGGGGCCAAAAGAAGATGTGATGAGTCGGCGGGTTGGCAAAGCCCGGTTTGCAGATTTGCAGAGACTGGGTGGCTTTGCGAAAATACCCTTGATCTGCGGTGGTTTGCAAAAATTTGCAGGTGATTTCGGCAAGTTCTGCAAATTTATCGCGCCATTCCGCCGCTGTGACCGGTAACTGTCTTGCCCGGGGGCGGCGCAGTCCCTAACACCTTTGCCAAGGTCAGTGGAGGAGACTGCGATGGGATATGATGAGGTCTATGGCGCCTGGAAGGCCGACCCCGAGGCGTTCTGGATGGAGGCCGCCAAGGCGATCGACTGGGTCGAGATGCCATCGCGTGCGCTGAATGACAGCAAGGCTCCTCTTTATGAGTGGTTCACCGATGGCAAGGTGAACGCCTGCTACAATGCACTGGATCGCCATGTGGAGAATGGCCAGGCCGAGCAGGTGGCTGTGATCTATGACAGCCCGATCACCGGCACGAAGGCCAAGTTCACCTATGCCGAGATGCGCGACAAGGTGGCCTTGTTTGCAGGCGCGCTCGCGGCGAAGGGTGTGGCCAAGGGCGACCGGGTCATCATCTATATGCCGATGGTGCCCGAGGCGCTGGTGGCCATGCTGGCTTGTGCGCGGATCGGGGCGGTGCATTCGGTGGTGTTCGGCGGCTTTGCGGCCAACGAGCTCGCCGTGCGGATCGACGATGCGACGCCGAAGGCGATCATCGCGGCCTCTTGCGGGCTCGAGCCGGGGCGGGTTGTGGATTACAAGCCGCTCCTTGATGGCGCAATCGAACTGGCCAAGCACAAGCCCGAGTTTTGTGTGATCTTCCAGCGGCAAGAGAAACCTGCCGCGCTGATCGCGGGCCGTGATGTGGATTGGAACGCCGCGCAGGAAGGCGTGAGCCCGGCGGAGTGTGTGCCGGTCGAAGGCTCGCATCCGGCCTATATCCTTTACACCTCGGGCACGACCGGCGCGCCCAAGGGTGTTGTCCGGCCCACAGGCGGGCATCTGGTGGCGCTGAACTGGACGATGAAGAACGTCTATAACGTCGATCCCGGTGATGTGTTCTGGGCGGCGTCGGACGTGGGCTGGGTCGTCGGCCACAGCTATATCTGCTATGGGCCGCTCATTCACGGCAACACCACCATCGTGTTCGAGGGCAAGCCCGTGGGCACGCCGGACGCCGGGACCTTCTGGCGGGTGATTTCCGAGCATAATGTGCGCAGCTTTTTCACCGCGCCCACCGCCTTCCGCGCCATCAAGCGCGACGATCCGAAGGGCGAGTTGATCAAGGACTATGATATTTCCTGTCTCAACATTCTTTACCTTGCCGGCGAGCGGGCCGATCCCGACACGATCCACTGGGCCCAGCGCACGCTTGGCGTTCCGGTGATCGACCATTGGTGGCAAACCGAGATCGGCTATCCGGCCGTGTGCAATCCGGTGGGGATCGAGCTTCTTCCTGTGAAGGTGGGCTCCCCTTCCGTGGCGCTGCCCGGCTTCGATATCCGCGTGTTGGACGAGGGCGGCAAGGAGATGAAGCGGGGCGAGTTGGGGGCGATCGTCATCAAGCTGCCGTTGCCGCCGGGAACGCTGCCGACGCTCTGGAACGCCGAGGCGCGGTTCCGCAAATCCTATCTCACCACTTTCCCCGGCTATTACGAAACGGGCGATGCGGGGATGATCGACGAGGACGGATACCTCTACATCATGGCCCGCACCGATGACGTGATCAACGTGGCGGGTCACCGGCTTTCCACAGGCGCGATGGAAGAGGTTCTTGCCTCGCACGAGGATGTGGCCGAATGCGCGGTGATTGGCGTCAGCGACGAGTTGAAGGGCCAGTTGCCGCTGGGGTTCCTTTGCCTCAACAAGGGCTGCAACCGGCCGCATGACGAGATCGTCAGAGAGGTCGTGAAGCTGGTGCGGGAAAAGATCGGCCCTGTGGCGGCCTTCAAGCTGGCCGTTGTGGTGGATCGCTTGCCCAAGACCCGTTCGGGCAAGATCCTGCGGGCGACCATGGTCAAGATTGCCGACAATCAGGACTACAAGATGCCGGCGACGATCGACGATCCGGCAATCCTTGATGAAATCCGGCTGGCGCTTCAGCCGCTTGGATATGCCAAGGGCTGACACAGCCCAGGCAGGTTGACGTAAGGGCGCCTTCGGGCGCCCTTTTCGGTTCTTGCGGCGAAGGGGGCGGGGACGCTAACATCGTGGGAAATCTAGCGCGAAGGGATTTCTCATGTTCAAGACATTGCTCGTTCTTCATCTTATCGGCCTTGCCCTCGGGCTTGGCGGCGGCGTTGGCAATATGATTGCGGGCCGCATGATGGCCGGGGCCGAGCCTGCGGGGGCCAAGGTTCTTGGCGCGATGCAGCGCAAGATCGGTCGGGCGAGCTTTGTCGGGCTGATCCTGCTGTGGATCACCGGCATCTGGATGCTGCAAGGGTATCACGACGGCGGCCTTGGCGCGTTGCCGGGCAGCTTCTCGGTCAAGATGATCTTCGTGGTGATCGTCACCATCGCGGCGCTGATGGCCCAGTATAAAGCGATTACCGCCAGCCGCACGGGCACGCCGCCCAACCGCAAGACCATGGCGATGCTCGGCATGATCTCGGGCCTCTTTTCGCTTCTCGCCGTGATCATGGCGGTCGCGACTTTTGCCTGATCTCAGACGAACTGCTCTTGGATGAGCCGCTCTTCGAGCCCGTGACCGGGGTCGAAGAGGATCCGGTGGGTGATCGCCGGTTCGCTGCGGATCACCACCCGCGAAACATCGCGCACCGAGTTGCCATCGGCATCGGCCATGACGGGGCGTTTGTCGGGGTCGATCACGTCGAACTGAACCACCGCCGATTTCGGCAGAAGCGCGCCGCGCCAGCGGCGGGGGCGGAAAGCGGCCATCGCTGTCAGCGCCAGAACGTCTGAGCCGATGGGTAGGATCGGACCGTGGGCGGAATAGTTGTAGGCGGTCGAACCGGCAGGTGTGGCCACAAGTGCACCGTCGCAAACCAGCTCTGACATTCTGAGCCGCCCATCCACGGTGATCCGCAGCCGCGCCGCCTGCGGACCGGCGCGCAGAAGCGAGACCTCGTTGATCGCCAGCGCCCGATGTTCGCGCCCGCCAACGGTTGTCGCCACCATCGTCAGCGGATTGATGGCTTCTTCCTCGGCTGCCGCCAGCCGGAACAGAAGATCGTCTTCGTGATATTCGTTCATCAGAAAGCCGACCGTGCCACGGTTCATCCCGTAGACCGGCACATCGAGGGATTCGGTCTCATGCAGGGTATGCAGCATGAAGCCATCGCCCCCGAGCGCGACGATCACTTCGGCCTTGTCGAGCGCGACGTTGCCATAGCGGCCCGACAGCACCGCCCGCGCCTCTTGGGCAAGGGGCGAGTCGCTGGCGACGAAGGCGATTTTCGGTCTTTCGTGCATGGCACTCCTCGTTTCCAAAAGTGTTGACCCGTGCCGAAAGGAAACGCAAGTCGCGCAAAGGGTGCGACGAATGGCGGCAACCCGTGAAAACCTGTCGCTTTGAGGGTTTTCCTATAGGAAACTTCGGCCTATCCCTCCGCCAAACCCCTCTCGCCAACAGGATTTGAGAACATGACCGCCAAGACCCGCGATTCCGGCTTTTTCACCGAAAGCCTTGCGACCCGCGATCCCGAGATCAGCGCCGCTATCCGTGGCGAACTTGGCCGTCAGCGCCACGAGATCGAGCTGATCGCCTCGGAGAACATCGTCTCCGCCGCCGTGATGGAGGCGCAGGGTTCGGTGATGACCAACAAATATGCCGAGGGCTATCCGGGCAAACGCTACTACGGCGGTTGCGAGTTTGTCGACGTGGCTGAAAACCTTGCCATCGAGCGCGCCTGCAAGATGTTTGGCTGCACCTATGCCAACGTCCAGCCCAACTCGGGCAGCCAGGCCAACCAAGGTGTCTATCAGGCGCTTTTGAAGCCGGGCGATACCATCCTCGGCATGAGCCTCGATGCCGGCGGCCACCTGACCCACGGCGCCAAGCCGAACCAATCGGGCAAGTGGTTCAACGCGGTCCAGTATGGCGTGCGCCAGCAGGACAGCCAGATCGATTACGACCAGATCGCCGCGCTGGCCAAAGAACATAACCCCAAGCTCCTGATCGCGGGCGGCTCGGCCATTCCGCGCATCATCGATTTCGCCCGGATGCGCGAGATTGCCGATAGCGTGGGCGCGCTTCTGATGGTCGACATGGCCCACTTCGCGGGCCTCGTCGCGGCGGGCATCTATCCTTCGCCCTTCCCGCACGCCCATGTGGCGACCACCACCACCCACAAGACCCTGCGCGGCCCGCGCGGCGGCGCGATCTTCACCAACGACGAAGACATCGCCAAGAAGATCAACTCGGCCATCTTCCCCGGCATTCAGGGCGGCCCGCTGATGCACGTCATCGCCGCCAAGGCCGTGGCCTTTGGCGAAGCACTTCGCCCCGAATTCCGCGCCTATCAGGAGGCGGTTGTCGCCAACGCCAAGGCACTGGCCGACCAGCTGATGAAGGGCGGCCTCGATATCGTCACCGGCGGCACCGACAGCCACGTGATGCTTGTTGACCTGCGCCCCAAGGGCGTGAAGGGCAACGAGACAGAAAAGGCCCTTGGCCGCGCCCATATCACCTGCAACAAGAACGGCATCCCCTTCGATCCCGAAAAGCCGACCGTAACCTCGGGCGTCCGCCTCGGCACGCCGGCAGGGACGACCCGTGGCTTCGGCGAGGCCGAGTTCCGTCAGATCGCCGATTGGATCGTGGAAGTGGTCGATGGCCTTGCCACCAATGGCCCTGAGGGCAACGCCGAGGTCGAGGCCCGTGTGAAGGCCGGCGTCGAGGCGCTGTGCGAGCGCTTCCCGCTCTATCAAAACCTCTGATCGGATACTGATATTCTCAAACAGGCTGCCGTTGGCAATACCGGCAGCCTGTGCTTTTCTGCGCCATGCTTCAAACTCGCCCCCTTGAGAAACACCTTGGCCGCTGGATGCGCACGCGCCTGTCGCACGGCCTTGCGGAATTCATCATGTTCGGCCTCAAGATGGGCTGGGCGAGCCTCTTTGGCGGGCTGATGCTCGGGGCGATCATCGCATCGAAAGCCTTCTGGCAGGCGGACTGGCCAATCGCCCGCTATGATGCGCTCTTGGGGTTTGCGCTGGTCACACAGGCGCTGTTCCTGATCTTCCGCCTTGAGACATTTGAGGAAGCCAAGGTCATCCTTCTCTTTCATCTGACCGGCACCGTGATGGAGTGGTTCAAGGTCTCTGCCGGCAGCTGGGCCTATCCCGAACCGGCCCTGTTCAAACTCTTCGACGTGCCGCTCTTTTCCGGCTTTATGTATGCCTCGGTCGGCAGTTTCATCGCCCGCGTGATCCGGCTTTTCGAGATGCGCTTTGCCCCCTATCCGCCGATTGGGCTGACATTTCTCTTGGCTCTGGCCATTTATGCGAACTTCTTCACCCATCATTTCATCTGGGATCTGAGGCTTGCGCTCATTGCCGCGACCGTTGCGGTCTATGGACGAACGATGATCTCCTACAGGGTCGGCCGTCGCCACCGGATGAACCTTGTTCTGGCCGGTGCTCTATCGAGCTTTTTCCTCTGGCTGGCCGAGAATATCGGCACGCTCACAGGCACTTGGGTCTATTCTGGCAAACACGTCAGCTCCTTCGCCAGCCTGTCGAAGATGGGGAGCTGGTATCTGCTGCTTTACGTTGCCTTCATCACCGTGACCGTTGTGGTGCGGCCCCGCTCAGACGAGCCCGCGGCCGAGGGCTATGAAAGCAACCGCGCCGACCGCGAGTAGCGCGTAAAAGCCCGCCCAGCCAACCCAGCGCAGCATCGCGGCGGAGCGTTCCCGGCCCCGATCGAGGCCGCGCAAGTGAGCCATGACGGCGGCGGCGGCGCGCTCGGCCCTAGCCCCATCGACCATGTTGGACAGTTTGGGAGACAGAGCCATCGGCGCGGCATCGGCCAGAAATTGCATATCGCGGCGCAGATCTGATGGCATCAAACGCGCGGCGCGGGTGAGCCGGATCTCGGCCGTCCGACCGCGCACACCCAGCCGCCGCCGCGCCATTCGGGCGACCTTGTCGATCAGATCCTGCAATTCGTTCGGGCTCATGCCGCCCCCTGTAGCAAGGGCATCCCGCGCCGCTCAATCCCTCTGGTCTTTTCGCGCTGCAATTGGCTAGGGTCGATGCATGTTGAACACGATTGTCCATGGCGAACCGACCGCCAAGCCGCCCCTTGTCATCGCCCACGGCCTGTTCGGATCGGGCCGCAACTGGGGCGTGATCGCCAAGCGGCTGTCGGACGAGCGGCAGGTGATCGCCGTCGATATGCGGAACCACGGGGCGAGCTTTTGGCACGATGACCATGCCTATGAGGATCTGGCCGACGATCTGGCGAAGGTGATCCCCGACAAGGCGGATGTCTTGGGGCATTCGATGGGGGGAAAGTCGGCGATGATGCTGGCGCTGCGGCATCCCGGCAAGGTCGGGCGGCTCATCGTCGCGGATATTGCGCCGGTGTCCTACGGGCACAGCCAGCAGCACAACATCGACGCGATGCGGCGGGTCGATCTTTCACGCGTGACCAACCGGGCCGAGGCGGCGGCGCAGCTTCAGGGGCTCGAGCCGGGGCTGGCCGAGTTCTTCATGCAAAGCCTTGATATGAAAGACAAACGCTGGCGGCTGAATTTCGATGCGCTGGAGGCCAACATGGCCTCGATCCTGTCGTTCCCCGAGGTTTCGGGAAGCTTCGACGGGCCGGTTTTGTTCCTGTCCGGTGCGCTTTCCAACTATGTCCTGCCCGAGCATCGCGAGGGGATCAAGGCGCTCTTCCCCAAGGCGCGGTTTGCGAAAATCCCCGGCGCGGGGCATTGGCTCCACGCTGAAAAACCGCGTGAGTTTGAGGCCGCTGTGCGGGCTTTTCTCAATCTCTAGAACAGGTTAGCACCATCTGCAGTGAGCAGTGTTGCAAGCACGATACCCGCGATCAGGATGAGGTAGGCGCCGGCGAGGCTGAGGCGGGAACAGGGCATCGGTATCTCCACATTGGTGCGCCTTGAACGCACGGGCGGCGGGGTTCCGTCGGTGATCCAATCCGTTTTTCCCTGCGTATCCATGGCAAATCCCAACCGGAGACCGCCATGAAATACGCTCTCGCCCTCGCAATTTCCCTTTCCTCCCAACAGGTTGCGGCTCATGCACCGGTCTTGTCGACCGAAGCCAAGACGGCAGACGCCCCATACGTCATAGACAATGCCGAACACTCCAAGGCGATCTACGCGATCCTTGATGGCGACGCCGACTTCTACAAGATCGAAGAGGATCAACCCTTTGATTTCTATGTCGGATTGACCGCCGCCAAGGTGGGCGATTGCCCCCTGCCCCAGACCTTCAACTTTGAGGTTCTCGACGCCAACATGAAGCGGATCGACGGCCGCGACGGCCGCGATTTCGAGTGGTGGCCGTGGTTTGAGGAGTTTGGCAAGCAATGGTATTGGGTCGGACCCGAGATCGGAGAAAACTTTGCCTCGACAACGGTTTACCCGGCAGGCACCTATTATGTCCGCGTCTTCAACACGGCCAATTCCGGCAAATACGTCTTGGCCGTGGGCGATCAGGAACGCTTTGGCCTCGGCACGATCCTGACCATGTTCGGCACCATCCGAGAGACCGAGCGCCTCTTCTGGGACGAGGCCGGCTGCTAGGCCAGCGCGCGGGCCGGAAGGGCGGTTTTTACCCGGTTTGTACAACTCTGCGGGCGCCGTTTGTGCAGTTTGTACAAACCTTTCGGAGAGCCCCCCCATGCGTCTGACCCTCAGCGATGCCCGCAAGAACCTCGGCCACGCCGTCACCCACGTTCAGGATCCCAACAACTTTGTGATCCTCTTCCGCCACGGCAAAGCGGTGGCGGGGATCGTCTCGATGCCCAACCTCAAGCGCATCTGGCAACAGCAGGACGAGCAGGACAAAGGCGAGATCTGGCACCCGCTTTACCACATCCGGCATTCCAGACACCGGGTCTGGACACCGGGAGAAATCGGCCGCGGCGGCAAGATCGTCTCGAAGCGCGAGGCGGCGCTGCAACTGCGCACCCTGCAACTCAACCGCGCCGACGAGCGGCGGATCCTGCGCGAGGGCGGGCTGGAACCGGTGGAAGGGGGCGAGTTGATGGAGGAACGCCCGTGGTGGGCGAGGCGGGTGTGGCGGAAGAGGTGGTGGGGGTGAGGGGGCTCAAATGGGCTTGATTCAGAGGCGATTTCTTCCGCTTATTGGTGATCAATGAATTCTATCCCACTGAAAAGGTCTTTCGATGTATGTAAAGAATCTTTCGGAATACATCACACAGATTTCGAATTTGAATAACAACTTTCGCGGTGGGCAGTTGTTCTTTCGGGGCCATAGGGATCGAAAATTCAAGGCCGAACCATCCGTCTTTCGGGAAGATCGGTGGAAAAAAAACGAACGCGAAATGTTGCAAAGACTTCTCGCGATGCAGCCTCACGACTTTTCCCGCGATTCTAGTCTTTTTGAGTGGCTTGCGCGTGCGCAGCACTACGGCCTACCTACGAGACTTCTGGATGTGACCCGCAACGCCCTTGTTGCGCTTTTTTTTGCATGCGAGGACGAAAGCGATGCGGATCCGGCAGACGGGAGCAATAGAGGAGAAATCAAAGAACGAAGAAGCGCAGGTGAAGTAATTGTCTTTCTACCAGACAGCGTTCAAGTCGAGTTCTATGATAGCAAGACAGTAGCATTGCTCTCCAGCCTAGCTTCACTTTCAGACACAGTCAGAGAGTCAATAAAAGACCACCTGCTCAATTGTCGCGAGAAAGTGGGCCGAAATCAGAACATTCAAAGCCAAGAAAGTTTCGATTCCGCCCTTCTCGAAGCGTTCAATAAGGACAAATCAGTCAAGGCATTCGTTGCGCTAGCCCGTCGTCAGTTACCAACACTCGAGGACTCCATAGACCCAGACACCTTGACGAAGATTGTTGCGGTCATTCCCAGACAGCTTGATGTTAGAATATCGGTTCAAAGCGCGGCGTTTCTTCTATTCGGGCTCTTTTCACCGGAATCAGAAAGGCGGAAACGCTTCTTTCTGGAAGATTTTTCGACACAGGAGATCTATATTTCACCCAAGAACAAGGCCGGCATATTGAGTGAGTTAGGTTATATTGGCATTAGCAGGGAATATCTCTTTCCCAGCCTCGAAAATACTGCGACCCAGATAAAAAACTCTTTGTTCGCTTGAGTCTCACCCATCCATCTTCAGCGCCGAGATAAACGCTTCCTGCGGGATCTCGACCTTGCCGAACTGGCGCATCTTCTTCTTGCCGGCTTTCTGCTTGTCCAAGAGCTTGCGTTTGCGGGTGGCGTCGCCGCCGTAGCATTTGGCGGTCACGTCCTTGCGCAGCGCCGACAGCGTTTCGCGCGCGATGACCTTGCCGCCGATCGCCGCCTGGATCGGGATCTTGAACATATGGCGGGGGATCAGGTCCTTGAGCTTCTCGACCATCGCGCGGCCGCGCATCTCGGCGCGTTCGCGGTGGACCATCATCGACAGAGCATCCACCGGTTCGTCGTTCACGAGGATCGACATTTTCACGAGGTTGTCCTCGCGGTAGCCGGTGAGTTGGTAATCGAACGAGGCATAGCCTTTGGTCACCGATTTCAGCCGGTCGTAGAAATCAAAGACCACCTCGTTCAGCGGCAGGTCGTAGACGACCATCGCGCGCGAGCCGGCGTAGGTCAGGTCAAGCTGGATGCCGCGGCGATCCTGGCAGAGCTTGAGCACGTCGCCCAGATATTCGTCGGGAACGAGAATGGTCGCCTTGATGCGCGGCTCTTCGATGTGGCTCACATAGGTGAGGTCGGGCATGTCGGCGGGGTTGTGCAACTCGCGCAGTTCGCCGTCTTTCATGTAGAGGTGATAGACGACCGAGGGCGCGGTGGTGATGAGGTCGATGTCATACTCGCGCTCGAGGCGGTCGCGGATCACCTCAAGGTGCAGAAGCCCGAGAAAGCCGCAGCGGAAGCCGAAGCCGAGCGCCGCTGAGGTCTCCATCTCGTAGGTGAAGGAGGCGTCGTTGAGGGCGAGCTTCTCGATGGCGTCGCGCAGGTCGTCGAAATCGTTGGCGTCGACCGGGAAGAGGCCGCAGAACACCACGGGGATCGAGGGTTTGAAGCCCGGCAGCGGCTTTTCGCAGCCCTTCTTCTCGTGGGTGATGGTATCGCCCACCTTGGTGTCGCGGACCTGTTTGATCGAGGCGGTGAAAACGCCGATCTCGCCGGGGCCAAGCTCGGCAATGGCGACCATCTGGGGCTTGAGCACGGCGAGCGTATCGACGCCATAGACAGCGCCCGTCTGCATCATCTTGATGCGGTCGCCCTTGCGGATCACGCCGTCCATCACGCGGATCATGACGACAACGCCGAGATAGCTGTCATACCAGCTATCGACCAGCATGGCCTTCAAGGGCGCGTTGCGGTCGCCCTTGGGGGCGGGCAGGCGATGCACGATGGCCTCGAGCGTGTCGACGATGCCGATACCGGCCTTGGCCGAGACGCGGATCGCGTTCGAGGCGTCGATGCCGATCACGTCTTCGATCTGCTCGGCCACGCGGTCGCATTCCGAGGCCGGCAGGTCGATCTTGTTGAGGATCGGCACGATCTCGTGGTCGGCGTCGATCGCCTGATAAACGTTGGCGAGGGTCTGGGCCTCGACGCCTTGGGTGCTGTCGACCACCAGAAGCGAGCCCTCGACGGCGCGCATCGAGCGGGAGACTTCATATGCGAAATCGACGTGGCCGGGGGTGTCGATCAGGTTCAATACGTATTTCTCGCCGTTCTGGGCGACATAGTCGATCCGGACGGTATTGGCCTTGATGGTGATGCCGCGCTCGCGCTCGATATCCATCGAATCCAGAAGCTGGGCCTTCATGTCACGGTCGGCCACCGTTTTGGTTTCCTGGATCAGCCGGTCGGCCAGCGTGGACTTGCCGTGGTCGATATGGGCAACGATCGAGAAATTGCGGATATGGTCGAGTTCGGTCATGGGTATCTGGCTCTGTTTCAGAACGGGTCAATGACCGCGAACGCGCCATTTTGCAAGGGGAATGGCGTGGGTTTGGGCCTTGCTTCGTATCGCGCGGCGGATACCAATGGGCGGGCACGAGGAAAGGCCCGAACCATGAAGCTGCAAAACCCCGCAACCCCTGCGCCGCAAGACGCCGAGGCGCGCCGCGCGATCCGCCCGACGATCTGTTATCCGATCGACACCCTGCCGATGCCCGACCTTGCGGGGATGCAGGCGGCGCGCGCGCGGGCGGAAAAGATCGGCGGGGTTCTGGTGCCGCCGCGCGATGCGCGCTGTATCGAGGCGCCGGCCGGCAGTTTCTTCCGCATCACCTGCACCGAAGGGGCGCAGGTGGGCGACCTGAACCTCTGGAATGCCGCCGACCTGAAGGAACATTTCTTCTCGGGCAAGACCCGCGCCTTGCACGGCACGCACCTCTCGACGGGCGACAGGCTCTGGTCGCGCCTGCCGTTCCTGCGGCCGATGGCGACGATCATCGGCGATACGCTCGACTGGTATGGCTTTGACGCTTTCGGCGGCTCGGTGCATGACGTGATCGGCACGCGCTGCGATCCCTATACGGGGCGGCTCTTGAACGGGACCGACTATCACTATTGCTGCCATTCCAACCTGACGCGGGCCTTGGCCGATCATGCGGGGCTGTCGCTCGCCGAGGCCGAGCCTTTGGTGCATGACGTCCTCAACGTCTTTATGTGCACCGGCTTCACCGCCGACACGCATCAGTATTTCATGAAGGCAAGCCCCGTGCGGTCGGGCGACTACCTTGAGTTCATGGCCGAGATCGATCTGATCGTCGGCCTCTCCGCCTGCCCCGGCGGCGATTGCGGGGACGAGCACACATCCGATAAGGCGTCCTGCCACCCGCTCCTGATCGAGGTCTTCCAGAACCCCGCCTTTGCCCACGCGGTGCCGCCGGTCAACGCCTATGACCGCAGCCACGGGCGCTAGCGGCTGAGGCGCTCGCCTAGCTTGACCAGCATATCGCAGCAGAGCACGAGTTGCTCGCGGGCGAGGTATTCGTCGGGTTTATGCGCCTGACGGATCGAACCGGGGCCGCAGACGACCACATGGCTGCCCAGCGCCTGAAAGAGGCCCGCTTCGGTGCCAAAGGGCACGGTTTCGGCGCTGTTGGCGCCGGTAAGCTCGGCCACAAGCTCGCGGGCGGCGTTGTGCTCCATCGGCTCAAGCCCCGCGACCTCGCCGATCGCGGTGGTGTGGATCGAGGCCGAGGGATGGACGCGGCGCATGGCGGGGAGAAGCTCTTCCTCGCAATAGCGGCCAATCTCGGACTTGACGAAATCGGCATCGGAAACCTGCACGGGCCGCATTTCCCAATCCACCTCGGCCTTGCCGACGATCACGTTATGGGCAACGCCGCCCGAGATGCGGCCGATGTTGATCGTTGTATAGGGCGGATCAAAGCGGCTGCCCTTGGGCGTGCGGGCGACCAGCCCCTCGCGCAGCGCCATGAGGCGGCTCACATAGCGCACCGCGTATTCGGCGGCGTTGACGCCGAGATCGGGGGCCGAGCCGTGGCCTTCGAGGCCGGTAAAGCGGGTGGTGTATTCGTAGCAGCCCTTGTGGCCCTCGATGATCTTCATCTCGGTGGGCTCGCCGATGATGGCGATGTCGGGAACGATGCCGCGCGCCTCGAGGTCTTTCACCAGATGCCCCGCGCCGAGGCAGCCGGTTTCCTCGTCGTGGGTGAAGGCGAAATGCAAGGGGCGCTTGAGGGCCGCGGGATCAATGCTTTCGGCCAAGGCCATGGCGGCGGCGATAAAGCCCTTCATGTCGCAGGTGCCGCGCCCGTAGAGGAGGCCGTCGGCCTCGGTCAGGGCGAAGGGATCGGTCGTCCAGTCCTGATCGGTGACGGGGACCACATCGGAATGGCCCGACAGGAGCACCCCGCCCTTCACGTCCGGCCCGAGGGTGGCAAAGACGTTGGCCTTCTCGCCCGTCTCGTCGCGGGTGATGAGGACGAGGGCGCCGCGGGCGGTGAGGCGCTCGGCGAGGTAGTCGATCATCGCGAGATTGCTGTCGGTCGAGATCGTCGGAAAGGCGATCAGATCACGCAGGATCTCGACCGAACGGGCGGTGAGGGCGGCGCTCATCCTCAGTCCTTCACGAAGAGCTTGCGGGGGCGGTGGCAGAAGGGTTCGGCGGGGCCGCTCTCGCGAATGAGGATCGGCTCGGTGATTTCGAGGCCCCATGTGGGCTGCCAGATGCCGGGCATGAAGTGAAAGGCCATGCCCGGTTCCAGAACGGTCTCGTCCTCGGAGCGAAGCGAGATGGTGCGCTCGCCCCAGTCGGGCGGGTAGCTGAGGCCGATGGGATAGCCGCAGCGGGCGCCGCGCTGGATGCCCGCGCGTTCCAGAACCCCGCCCAGCGCATTGGCGATATCGCAGGCGCGATTGCCGGCGCGGGCAGCGTCGAGGCCCGCCTCGAGGCCTTCGACGAGCGCCGCCTCGGCGCGGATCATGTCGTCAGGCGGCGTTCCGAGGAAAATCGTGCGGCAGAACGGCGTGTGATAGCGGCGGTAGACGCCGGCCAGCTCGAAGAAGGTGCATTCGCCGCGCTTGAGGGTCTCGCCGTCCCACGTCAGGTGCGGGGCGGAGGCATCGGCACCCGAGGGGCACATGGGCACGATGGCGGGATAATCGCCCCAGTGGCCATCAGCGCCGGTCAGGGCATCGGCATAGATCGAGGCGACCAGTTCGTTCTTCTTCAGCCCCGGCTCGGCGCGGTCGATCGCCCCGTCGATCATCTTTTCCGCAATCCGCGCGGCGCGGCGCATGAAGGCAATCTCCTCGTCGGATTTCACCGCCCGCTGCCAGTTCACCAAGGCGGTTGCGTCGATGATATCGGCATTGGGGAGTTCCGCCAGAAGGGTCGTATAGGCCTTGGCGGAGAAATAGTAGTTCTCCATCTCGACGCCGATACGGGCCTTCTCGTAGCCGAGCTCTTTCAGAAGCGCGGCGAGGTGCTGCATCGGGTGGCGGACGGTCGATTGCACATATTGATCGCCATAGGGGCGCAGGCTGGCCTCGGAAAGCCACGCGGTGCGGCGTGCTCCGTTGGCGTCCATGTTGCGGCCCCACCAGACGGGCTCGCCCTCCATCCCGAGGATCACGCCTTGGTGGACGTAGAAGGACCAGCCGTCATAGCCGGTGAGCCAGGCCATGTTGGAGGGGTCTTCGACGAACATCACATCGACCCCCGCCTTGGCCATCGCCGCGCGGGCTTTTGCGATGCGGCGGTCGTATTCGCGGGTGGTAAACGCGGGATTGGCGGCTGACATGTCGGTTTCCCCTATAGGCGCGCCGCTCCATATGGTTGACCTGGGGGCAGCTTTGCTTTGTGTTTGGGCCAACTTAACACCGATCCGCGGTTTGTCTGCAAACGGGCGACATTTGCCGATCCGCAAGCGGCGGGAATGACAGAAGGAAGACGAGATGCTCCACAACGACCAACTGGAAAAATGGGATCGGGAGAATTTCTTTCACCCTTCGACGCATCTGGCCGAGTTTGCCCGAGGGAACCTGCCGCAGCGGGTGATCCGCACTGCTTCGGGTGTGTTCATCGAGGATCGCGACGGGCGCAAGCTGCTCGATGCTTTCGCGGGGCTTTACTGCGTCAACGTGGGCTATGGCCGCCAAGAGATCGCCGAGGCGATCGCCGAGCAGGCGCGGGAGCTTGCCTATTATCACGCCTATGCGGGGCATGGGTCGGAGGCGTCGATCACGCTGGCCAAGATGGTTCTCGACCGCGCGCCGGATCATATGTCGAAGGTCTATTTCGGGCTGGGCGGGTCGGATGCGAACGAGACCAACGTCAAATTGATCTGGTATTACAACAACATCCTCGGGCGGCCCGAGAAGAAGAAGATCATCTCGCGCTGGCGGGGCTATCACGGCTCGGGGCTTGTGACCGGATCGCTCACCGGCCTTGAGCTGTTCCACAAGAAATTCGATCTGCCCTTGCCGCAGGTCGTCCATACCGAGGCCGCCTACTATCTGCGCCGCGCCGATCGGGGCATGAGCGAAGAGGCCTATGTCGCGCATCTCGTGGCCGAGCTTGAAGCGCTCATTGCCCGCGAAGGGGCCGACACCATCGCGGCCTTCATCGGCGAGCCGGTGATGGGCACGGGCGGGATCGTGCCGCCGCCGGCGGGCTATTGGCCGGCGATCCAGAAGGTTCTCGACAAGCATGACATTCTTCTGGTGGCCGACGAGGTGGTGACGGGCTTTGGCCGGACGGGTTCGATGTTTGGCTCCGATCATTACGGGATGCGGCCCGATATCATCACCATCGCCAAGGGCCTGACCTCGGCCTATGCGCCGCTCTCGGGGTCGATCATTTCGGGCAAGGTCTGGAAGGTTCTGGAGCAAGGCACCGACGAGAACGGCCCCATCGGCCACGGCTGGACCTATTCGGCGCACCCCATCGGGGCGGCGGCGGGGGTCGCGAACCTGAGGCTGATCGACGATCTGAACCTCTTGGCCAATGTGCGCGAGACCGGCGCCTATTTCCGTGCGGCGATGGCCGACGCCTTGGCGGATCATCCGCAGGTGGGCGAGGTGCGCGGCGAGGGGATGCTTTGCGCGGTCGAGTTCATGGAGGACAAGGCGGCGGGCCGGTTCTATGAGCCTGCGGGCAAGGTCGGCGGGAGGCTTGCGGCGCAAATGCTCGAGAGCGGCGTCATCGCGCGGGCCATGCCGCAGGGCGATATCCTCGGCTTCGCCCCGCCGTTCTGCCTGACGCGGGCGGAGGCCGATCAGGTGGTCGGCGCAACCGCGGCCGCGGTCAAGGCGGTCTTGGGCTAGATCGGCAGGCTCAGGCTGACTTTCGTCCGCTCCATCGAGACCGATGTCCGGAACCTCCGGACATTGGAATCCTCGAAGAACAGCCGGTGTGTCAGGGCCTCGAAATCCTGCATATCCCGGGCGGTGCAGATCAGGATGAAATCGGCCTCGCCCGTCACATAGTAGCATTGCTGCACCTGTGGCTCGCCGCGCACGCGCTTGCGGAAGGCGTCGAGCTGGACCAACGACTCGCGCTCAAGCTCGACCAGCACGACGAAGGTCATCTTGGTGTCAAAGCCCGCCGGATTGAGCACGGCGATTTCTTTCTCGATCAACTGCGCGTCGCGCAGCTTCTTCACCCGCCGCTGGACGGACGGGACCGAGAGGGCGCAAAGCTCGGCCAGCCTCTCAAGGCCGATGCGGCAGTCCTCCTGCATCTGGCGCAGGATAATCATATCGGCCTTGTCGAGAGGGGTCATTGCGAGTTTTCCGATCAACATTTGGGGGTTTCGTGCAAGTTATTCTCATATTCAGCCCAAACTAAGAGAAAACAAAGCCAAATTTCCGTGCCAAGGTGATGAGATGCCGCTCGCGGGCCTGCCAGCCTATTGGGATGAATTGGAGTGGAGACTGGGGAACCTGAATTGAAAATCGTCACCAACCCTTTCCGCGGCGGATCGGAGCCGCTTCACCCCGAGGCGCCCTACCCTTCGGTCGCGGCACAGCGGGTGGCGGATTTGCTCGGCCAGTGCCCAGTGCATATGGAAACCCCGCTTTGCGCCGCGCCTGATCTGGCGGAGGCGGCGGGAATATCCGGCCTCTGGATCAAGGACGAGCGCGGGCGGATGGGGCTTGGCAGCTTCAAGGCGCTGGGGGCGGCCTATGTGATCGCCCGCCATGCGGCCGACAAAGCGGCCAAACCGGGCCGCGCGACCCTGAAAGGCGAGACCTACGTGACCGCCTCGGCGGGCAACCACGGGATGTCTGTCGCGGCAGGGGCGCGGCTTTTCGGGGCGAAATCCATCGTATATATCGCCGAGACGGTGCCTGAGGTTTTCGCTGTGAGGCTTGCCGCCAAGGGCGCCGAGGTGCGGCGCGAGGGGGTGGATTATGCCGCCTCGATGGTTGCGGCGCAGAAGGCGGCGGCGGGTGAGGGGATGACGCTCCTCTCCGACAGCTCGTGGGCGGGCTATACCGAGCTGCCGCATATCCTCATGGAAGGCTATCTGCAGATGGCCGCCGAGGCGGTGAAGCGTTTCCCCGGCGTGCCCACGCATATTTTCCTGCAAGCGGGCGTTGGCGGGTTGGCAGGCGCGGTCGCGGCCTATGCCCGCACGGTCTGGGGCAAGGCGCCCAAGATTATCGTCGTCGAGCCCGAGGCGGCGGCAGCACTGCAGGCCTCGATCGAGGCGGGGCATTCGGTGGTGGCCGCTGGCCCCGACAGCATCATGGGGCGGCTCGATTGCAAGGAACCGTCGCTCATTGCCTTGAACGGCCTCGCGCGGGATGCCGACCTGTTCCTGACGCTGTCGGACGCGCAGGTGGAGGCGCAGCTTGGGGCGCTGAGGGACGCGGGCTTTGCGACGACCGCTTCGGGCGGCGCGGGGGTGGCGGCGGTGCTTGACGCGCAGGCGCGGGCGGCCGTGGGCCTCGGGCCTGAAGCGCGGGTTCTCACCTTCTTGTCGGAGATGCCGGAATGACGCTGAAGCGCGGTTTTGATCGCAGCGAATACGAGGGCCGCGTCGCGCGGGCGCAGGCGCGGATGGCCAAGGCGGGGATCGGGGCGCTGCTTCTGACCACCGAGCCCGAGGTGCGCTATTTCACGGGCTATCTCACGCGGTTCTGGGAAAGCCCGACGCGGCCGTGGTTTCTTCTGATCCCCGCTTCGGGCGCGCCGATTGCCGTGATCCCTTCGATCGGGGCCGAGCTGATGGGGCAGACCTGGATCCGCGATATCCGCACATGGCGGGCGCCCGATCTTGAGGACGACGGGGTGAGCCTTCTGGCCGAGACGATCCGCGAGATCGTGGGCGACGGCGGGATTATCGGCCTGCCGGACGGGCACGAGACGCATCTGCGGATGCCGCTGGCCGATTATGCGCGGCTGGGGCAAGCGATCGGCAAACGGCGGCTGGGGTCGGATCACGGCATCCTGCGGGCGCTTCGGATGGTGAAATCGCCTGCCGAGGTCGAAAAGATCCGCCACGCCTGCGCGATTGGCGGGCGGGCCTATGCGCGGGTGCCGGAGATTGCCCGCGAGGGCGCCCCGCTCGACGAGATCTTTCGCCGCTTCCAGATGCTCTGCCTCGAGGAAGGGGCCGATTGGGTTCCTTATGTCGCCGGTGGCGCGGATCAGGGCGGCTATGGCGATGTGATAAGCCCCGCGCGGCCAGTGCCTTTGCGGCGGGGCGATGTCCTGATGCTCGATACCGGCCTCGTCTGGGATGGGTATTTCTGCGATTTCGACCGGAACTGGTCGATTGGCCCAGCGAGCGATGCGGTCAAGGCGGCCCATGCGGCGCTGATCGCCTCCGCCGAGGCCGGTTTCGCGGCGGCGAAGCCGGGGGCGCTGGCCTCGGAGATCTACGAGGCAATGAATGCGCCCCTGATGAAGGCCGGCGGCGGCACGGATGCGGGGCGGATCGGGCATGGCTTGGGGATGTCGCTCACCGAATGGCCCTCGCTCATCCCGACCGACCACACGCCGATCGAGGCGGGGATGGTTTTGACGCTTGAGCCGGGGATTTCGGTGGGCGCGCGGATTTTGGTCCACGAAGAGAATATCCTTGTGACCGAGGCGGGCGCCGAGTGGCTCACCACGCTTGCGCCCACCGCGATACCGGAGATCTGAGATGCGCTTGCCATACGAGGTTGATGCCGACGATCCGCACGCCCCGCCCTTGGGCCTGATCGTCCTGCAGACCGACGAGACCATCGAGCCGGAGTTTGCCCGCTATTTCGCGGATCATCCAAGCCCCCTCTACGTCAGCCGCGTGCCGAGCGGGCTTGAGGTGACGACGCACACGCTTTCAGACATGGCCGACGAGCTGACCCGTGCGGCGAGCCTTCTGCCGGGGCCGCGGGACTATGCGGTAGTGGGCTATGGCTGCACCTCCGGCTCGGCGGTGATCGGGGCTGCCGAGGTCGAGCGGCTCGTGAAGGCGGGCTGCAGGGCCAAGGCCGTGACCAATCCGCTGACGGCCGCCGTTGCCGCCTGCCGCGACAAGGGCATCTCGCGGCTGGCGCTTCTGTCGCCCTATATCGAGGACGTGAATATCCCGCTGATCGAGGCCTTCGCCACTGAGGGGATCGAGTTCGCCGCTGTGGCCACCTTCGACGAGGCGGTGGAAGAGCGGGTGGTGCGGATTTCGCACAGATCGGTGGTCGAGGCGGCCTGCAAGGTGGGGGCGGACAAGGGAATCGAGGGGGTTTTCATGAGCTGCACGAACCTTAGAACCTATGACGCCATCGGCGAGGTTGGCGCCCGTTTGGGGCGGCCCGCGCTGTCGAGCAATCAGGCCCTTGCCTGGCATATGAGCAAACTCGCCGAGCTTGGGCGCTAACAGGGTCAAACGACTTGCCATGTCGCAAATAAAGAGAAAACGACCGGAAAAACCGGGTTGCACGCTTGGGTCTGAGGACCTTTAATACCTACGATGCGCGCGACAGGCCTTGCCGGCCTGACCAGCGCCAAGACAAAAAAGGGGGGGACTGTGGCTAAAAGTTCCGGCGGAAACGCCTTCGTGGAATTCCAACACGTCCAGAAAAGCTACGACGGCGAAACGCTTGTCGTGAAAGACCTCAACCTCTCGATGCCGAAGGGCGAGTTTCTGACGATGCTCGGGCCGTCAGGCTCGGGCAAGACGACTTGCCTGATGATGCTGGCCGGTTTCGAGACCGCGACGCATGGCGAGATCATGCTTGATGGCCAGCCGATCAACAACATCCCGCCGCACAAGCGCGGGATCGGCATGGTGTTTCAGAACTATGCGCTGTTCCCGCATATGACCGTGGCCGAAAACCTCGCCTTTCCGCTCGAAGTGCGGAAGATGGGCAAATCGGAGCGGGATGAAAAGGTCAAGCGGGCGCTTGATATGGTGCAGATGGGCGCCTTTGGCGGACGCCGCCCTGCGCAGCTTTCGGGCGGCCAGCAGCAGCGGATCGCCTTGGCCCGTGCGCTTGTGTTCCAGCCCGAACTTGTCTTGATGGACGAACCCTTGGGCGCCCTCGACAAGCAACTTCGCGAGCATATGCAGTTTGAGATCACCCGCCTTGCCCATGACCTTGGCATCACGGTGGTCTATGTGACCCACGACCAGACCGAAGCGCTGACCATGTCGGATCGGGTCGCCGTGTTCAACGACGGCCGGATCCAGCAGCTGGCCCCGCCCGACGAGCTTTACGAGAAGCCGCAGAACAGCTTCGTTGCCCAGTTCATCGGCGAAAACAACACCTTGGAAGGTGTCATCAAGTCGATCGACGGCGACAAATGCGTGGTCAAGCTTGACAGCGGCGACGAGATTGACGCCCGCCCTGTCAACGTGACCAAGGCGGGAGAGCGCACCAAGGTGTCGATCCGGCCCGAGCGGGTCGAGTTCAACAAATCCCGCCTGCAGAAGGGCGCCCATACGCTCAAGGCCGAAGTGGCCGAGTTCATCTATATGGGTGATATTTTCCGGTTCCGTCTCAAGGTGGCCGGGAACAACGATTTCATCGTCAAGACACGCAACGCTCCTGATGCGGTTCGGCTCACGCCGGGCTCGCAGATCGAGATCGGCTGGCTTGCCGAGGATTGCCGCGCGCTGGACGCATAAACAACCAGCCCGCCAAAACCGGAAACTTCAGGAAACCCCCGTGTCCTGAGATTCCTGCAAGACAACACGGGGATGGGAGACTGAAATGAATCTGACCAAAGCCCTGCTAGCGACGAGCGCGCTCGTCATCACTTCGGGCTCTGCCTTTGCCGAGAGCATGACGCTCGTCAGCTGGGGCGGCGCCTATCAGGCCAGCCAGACCAAGGCCTATTCCGATCCGTACACCGCGGCGAACCCCGATATCACCATCATCTGGGACGAAAGCTCGGCTGAAGCCGTGGCCAAGCTCCGCGCGATGAACGAAGCCGGCAACATCACCTGGGATCTCGTGGACGTGGAAGGCGCTGACTCGATCCGCCTCTGCGACGAGGGCCTCGCGATGGAGATCGACCACGATTCGATGCTCGCCGCTGCTCCGGATGGCACCTCGGCCTCCGACGACTTCGGCGACTCGATCGTTTCGGACTGCTTCATTCCGCAGATCGTGTTCTCGACCACCGTCGGCTATCGCCTCGACATGGTTGGCGACACCCCGCCGACCTCGATCTGTGCTCTGTTCGACACCGACACCTACCCGGGCAAGCGCGCGCTCAACAAGCGCCCGCTCGCCAACGTGGAATGGGCGCTTCTGTGTGACGGCGTGCCGAAGGACGAGATCTATGACGTTCTGGCCACATCGGAAGGCCAAGACCGCGCTCTTGCCAAGCTTGACACCATCAAGGACGACGTGATCTGGTGGTCGGCTGCTGCCGAAACCCCGCAGCTTCTGGCTGACGGCGAGATCGTCATGGGCTCGACCTACAACGGCCGTCTGTTCGCAGCGATCGCCGAGCAGAACCAGCCGATCGGTATGCTCTGGGATGCGCAGATGCTCGACTTCGACGGCTGGATCGTTCCGGCCGGTCTGCCCGAGGATCGTCTGGCCCGCGTGATGGACTTCCTGAACTTTGCCACCGACACCCAGCGTCTGGCGGATCAGGCGGCCTACATCTCTTACGGCCCGGCCCGTGCCTCGTCGGCTCCGCTGGTCGGCAACCATGCCGATCTGGGTATCCCGATGGCGCCGCATATGCCGACCGACCCGGCCAACGCGACCAACGTCTTCGTGACCCAGTACGAGTTCTGGGCTGACTATCGCGACGACATCGACGCGAAGTTCCAGGCTTGGCTGGCGAACTAATCGCCTGACAAACAAGGGGAAGGGCCGGTTGGCCCTTCCCTACCCTAGAGTAAAGACCACGCGGGGAGAGACAATGAGCGAGACGACCCAATCCGGGCCCATGCTATCGGCCGACGGCGTTCCGCTGAAAACCAGCCTCGCCCGCGCCCTGCGCCGCCAGAAGATCCGCGCGCTTTTGCTGATCTCGCCGCTTCTGGCCTTTGTTGTCATTACATTCATTATCCCGATCGCCTCGATGCTGTTCCGGTCGGTCGAGAACCAGATCGTGTCCAACACCCTGCCGCAGACTGTCGCGATGATCGCTGACGTTTCGGCGGATGAGGCCACCACGGACGAGATGCTGTTCCGGGTGCTTTATCTCGATATGTATCGGGCGGTCGAAGCGAAGGCGCATACGCGCCTCGGCTCCCGCCTGAATTACGAAAAATCCGGCATTTCCTCGCTCTTTCGCACCTCGGGCCGCAAGCTTGAGGATATGGGCGAGGATTTCGAGGATTTCTTCAAGGATGCCGACAGCGGGATGGTCAAAGGGCCGTTCTGGCATGAGCTGATGCAGGGCGACGGGGGCGAGGATCTTCTTGACGAACGCCTTGGCCTTCTGACCGACCTCACCTCGCTCGAAGCCTCGGATGATCTCGGCTTTACCCTCTCCGGCGAAGCCGCAGCGCTCCTGCCTTGGGCGTCGCGCGCCTATGCCGACTGGGCGCTTTTCACCGCCGTTGTCGACGAAGACGATGTGTCGAAGAAAAAGCCCTGGGCCGGTGTCTATGCCGCCCTGGCGCTGGATCTGGCCGACCCGGCAACGCAAAGCGCCGTGGCCGCCTATGGCGGCAGCGGTGCGGCAGAGCTTCAGGCGGCCGTGGCCAATATCGCCGATATGCCGGCCACCGGGTTCCGCGCCTATTTCGAGGATATCGACGACAAGTGGGTGTCTGGCGAGACCTGGGCGCTGCTCAAGGTCTTTGGCTCGCAATACACTTCGGGCTATTTCCTCAATGCGGTCGACATGAAGCTGACGCCCGATGGCATCGAACAGCGCCCGGATAATGAGCGGCTCTATCTCAAGCTCTTCAACCGCACGCTCATCATGTCGATGGTCATCACCGTCAGCTGTATCCTTTTGGGCTATCCGGTGGCCTGGCTTCTGGCCAACCTGCCGATGCGGTCGGCCAACGTGTTGATGATCCTCGTTCTCCTGCCTTTCTGGACCTCGCTTCTGGTGCGGACCTCGGCGTGGAAGGTGCTCTTGCAACAGCAGGGGGTGATCAACGATATCCTCGTCTGGCTTGGCTTTGTGGCCGATGACAGCCGGCTCATCATGATGAACAACTCCACCGGCACGATCATCGCCATGACGCATATCCTTCTGCCGTTCATGATCCTGCCGCTCTATTCGGTGATGAAAACCATACCGCCCACCTATCTGCGGGCCGCCAAGAGCCTTGGCGCGACCAACTGGACCGCCTTCTGGCGGGTCTATTTCCCGCAGTCGGTTCCGGGTATCGGCGCGGGTTCGATCCTCGTGTTCATCCTTGCCATCGGCTATTACATCACGCCCGAGATCGTCGGCGGCACCGATGGTGTCTTCATTTCGAACCGGATCGCCTATCACATCTCGTCCTCGCTCAACTGGGGCCTTGCGGCCGCGCTGGGGACGATCCTTCTGGCGGTGGTCATGCTGCTCTACTGGCTCTACGACCGGATCGTGGGCATCGACAACGTGAAGCTGGGGGGCTGAGATCATGGCAAGCACAACCGCAGAGTTCCGCCCGCCCTTCGCCACCTTCACCGCGCCGCTTTCCGCGCTTCTGGCGGCGATGTTCGGCTTTGTCGTGGGCAATGCCTATGGCGAGCCGTGGATCGGCTTCTTGATCGGCGGTATCCTCGGCGCGATCATCGCCTTCGCCATCGACAAGCTGCCCTTTGGCCGGACCCAGAGCCGCCTTGGCACCATCGTCATTCTGGGCCTCGCCGGATTGACGACCGGCAGCGCCGGCGGTGTCGTTTCGGGCGTTCTGATCGGGGCGGTTCTGAGCTGGTTCATCTATTGGCTCGATCGCGGCGAATATCGCAAGAACGTGCCGGTCTACTACACCGCAGGCCAGACGCTTTGGCACAACGCGTTCATGCTTATCTGTGGGCTGATCTTCTTCTTCCTGATCGCGCCTCTTATGCCGGTCATGTGGCTGAGCTTCAACGCGCAGGATTTCTTCACCTTCACGCCCGAGATGCTGAATTTCGAGGCGGCGGGCTATTCGCTCAAGCACTATCGCAACTTCCTCACAACCGAGGAATGGATGATCCCCCTGAAGAACTCGCTCATCATCGCGCCGATTGCGACGGTGATCTCGGTGAGCCTTGGCACGCTTGCGGCGATCGGTCTGAGCCAGAGCCACGTTCCGGCGCGGCGGGCGATCATGGCGATCCTGATCTCGCCGATGATCGTGCCGCTCATCATCTCGGCCACGGGGATGTTCTTCTTCTATGCGCCCTTGGGCAACTGGATCGAGCTGAACCTCGGCCTCAGCCAGACCTTCGTGGGCTATGTCAAAGTGATCCTCGCCCATGCGGTTCTGGGTGTCCCCTTCGTCATCATCACGGTGACGGCAACGCTCGTGGGCTTTGACAATTCGCTGACCCGTGCCGCCGCCAACATGGGCGCCAATCCGGTGACGACCTTCTTCCGGGTGCAGATGCCGCTTATCCTTCCGGGCGTGATCTCGGGCGGGCTTTTCGCCTTTATCACCTCGTTCGACGAGGTGGTCGTTGTGCTCTTCGTCGGCTCCGCCCGGCAGCAGACCCTGCCGTGGCAGATGTTCACCGGCCTGCGCGAGCAGATCTCGCCGACGATCCTCGCCGCCGCGACGATCCTTGTGGTGATCTCGATCATGCTTCTGACCACGGTCGAGCTTCTGCGGCGCCGGTCCGAGCGGCTCAGGGGCTTGTCGCCGGGCTGATCGTCGCGCACATCGCTGGAAACGAAACGGGGGGCCAGTGGCCCCCCGATCTTTTCTGTGCTGTCGCCCGCCTATTCGGCCGCTTCGATATAGTCCTCGAGCGGCGGGCAGGTGCAGATCAGGTGCCGGTCGCCATAGACGTTGTCGACGCGGTTGACCGGCGACCAGTATTTGTCGACGCGGAAGGAGCCTGCGGGGAAACAGCCCTCTTTGCGGGTGTAGGGGCGATCCCAGTCCGACACGAGGTCTTCGACCGTGTGGGGCGCGTTGCAGAGGGGGTTGTTGTCCTGCGGCCAGTCGCCGGCCTCGACCTTGGCGATCTCGGCGCGGATGTCGAGCATGGCGTTGCAGAACCGGTCAAGCTCGGCCTTGGTCTCCGACTCGGTGGGCTCGACCATCAGCGTGCCGGCCACCGGCCAGCTCATGGTCGGCGCGTGGAAGCCGTTGTCGATCAGGCGCTTGGCGATATCGTCGACCGTAACGCCCGCACTGTCGGCGAAGGGGCGGGTGTCGACGATGCACTCATGCGCCACGCGGCCATTGCGGCCCGAATAGGCGATCTCGTAGCCCGCCTCGAGCCGCTTGGCGATGTAGTTGGCGTTGAGGATCGCCACCTTCGTCGCCTGCGTCAGGCCCCTGCCCCCCATCATCAGCACATAGGCCCATGAGATCAGCAGGATCGAGGCCGAGCCCCACGGCGCGGCAGAAACGGGGCCTTCGGCGCCGCCGGTTTCGGGGTGACCGGGCAGATAGGGCGCGAGATGCGCCTTGACACCGATCGGGCCCATGCCGGGGCCGCCACCGCCGTGCGGGATGGCGAAGGTCTTGTGCAGGTTGAGGTGGCTCACGTCGCCGCCCAGATCGCCGGGCCGGGCGAGGCCGACCATGGCGTTCATGTTGGCGCCGTCGATATAAACCTGACCGCCGAAGGTATGCGTGATCTCGCAGACCTCGCGGACGGTTTCTTCAAACACGCCGAAGGTCGAGGGATAGGTGATCATGCACGCCGCCAGACGGTCGCCCGCGGCCTCGGCCTTGGCGCGGAAATCGGCCACGTCGATATTGCCCTCTTCGGTCGATTTCACCACGACCACCTCCATGCCGCACATCTGGGCCGAGGCGGGGTTGGTGCCATGGGCCGAGACGGGGATGAGGCAGATGCGGCGCTGATCGTCGCCGCGGGCGCGGTGATAGGCCATGATCGTCAGCAGGCCCGCATATTCGCCCTGCGCGCCCGAGTTGGGCTGCATCGACATGGCGTCATAACCGGTGACGGTGCAGAGCTTGGCGGAAAGATCGGTGATCATCTCCTGATAGCCGGCGGCCTGATCGAGCGGCACGAAGGGGTGCAAAAAGGCGAACTCGGGCCATGTGATCGGCATCATCTCGACCGCGGCGTTCAGCTTCATGGTGCAGGAGCCGAGGGGGATCATCGCGCGATCAAGCGCAAGGTCGCGATCCGACAGGCGGCGCATATAGCGCATCATCTCGGTCTCGGCGCGGTTCATGTGGAAGATCGGGTGGGTGAGATAGTCGGACTGACGGTGCAGCTCTTCCGGCACCCTGTAGCGATGGGTCAGATCGTCATCCTTGCGATCAATGCCGAAGGCGCGCCAGACGGCCTCGATGGTCGTGCGGCGGGTGCGCTCGTCGAGGCTGATGCCGACCTTGGTCTTGCCGATCTGGCGCAGGTTGATCCCGTTCTCGACGGCAAGCTGCATGACGGCGGCCTGCAAGGGGCCCACTTCGACCGTGATCGTATCGAAGAACACCTCGGGCGCGACCTTGAAGCCCGCCTCCTCAAGCCCGCGGGCAAGGCGGACTGTCTTGCGGTGAATCCGCTGGGCGATGGCCTGAAGGCCCTTGGGGCCATGAAAAACCGCATACATCGAGGCCATGACCGCCAGAAGCGCCTGCGCGGTGCAGACGTTTGAGGTCGCTTTCTCGCGGCGGATGTGCTGTTCGCGGGTCTGGAGCGAGAGGCGATAGGCGGGATGCCCGTGGCTATCGACCGAGACGCCGACGATCCGGCCCGGCATGGAGCGTTTGTATTCGTCCTTGCAGGCGAAATAGGCGGCGTGCGGGCCGCCATAGCCCAAGGGCACACCAAAGCGCTGGGTCGAGCCGACAGCGATATCGGCGCCCATCGCGCCCGGCTCTTTCAAAAGCGTGAGCGACAGGGGGTCGGCGGCAACAATGGCGATGGCCTTGGCGGCGTGGAGCTTGGCGATCACGTCCGAGAAATCGCGGACATGGCCGTAGGTGCCGGGATACTGGAAGATCCCGCCGAAAACGGCATCGGCATCCATTTCATCGGGGTTGCCGACGATCACCTCAATCCCGAGCGGCGCGGCGCGGGTCTGGATCACGGCGATGTTCTGGGGGTGGCAATCCTGATCGACGAAGAAGGCCTTGGCCTTCGATTTCGCGACCCGCTGCGCCATGGTCATGGCCTCGGCGGCGGCGGTGGCTTCATCGAGGAGGGAGGCGTTGGCGATCTCGAGGCCGGTGAGATCGCAGATCATCGTCTGGTAGTTCAAAAGCGCCTCGAGGCGGCCTTGGGAAATCTCGGGCTGATAGGGGGTATAGGCGGTATACCACGCCGGGTTTTCAAGGATGTTGCGCTGGATCGCGGGGGGCGTGACCGTGCCGTAATAGCCCTGACCGATGAGCGAGGTCAGGACCTGGTTCTTCTTGGCGACCTGACCGAGGAAGAACAGAAGCTCGCCTTCCGACTTGGGCTTGCCGAAATCCAAAGGCTCGTGCTGGCGCAGCGAGCGCGGCACGGTCTCGTCGATGAGCGCATCGAGGCTTTCGGCGCCGACGACCTTGAGCATCTCGGCCATTTCCTCGGGCGAGGGGCCGATGTGGCGGCGGTTGGCAAAATCGTAGGGAAGATAATCGGTCGGTTCAAACGGCATGGTGCCACTCCCAAAGGGGATTACGGGGGGGGGTGCGGGGGCGACGACCGCCCCCGCCGGATCGGTTTCAACGGGCCGGGATCAGCCGATGAAATCTTTGTAGGCGGCTTCGTCCATCAGATCGTCGAGCACGGAGAGATCTTCGATCTTCATCTTGAAGAACCAGCCATCGCCCAGCGGGTCTTCGTTCACGAGGCCCGGATTGTCGGCGAGCACGTCGTTCACCTCGACGACAGTGCCATCAAGCGGCGCGAGGATATCTGAGGCGGCCTTGACGCTTTCGATCACGGCAACTTCGTCATCCTTGGCGACCTCGGTGTCGGCCTCGGGCAGATCGACGAAAACGATATCACCCAGCTGTTCGCTGGCGTGCTCGGTGATGCCGACGACGATCACGTCACCCTCGACGCGGAGCCATTCGTGTTCTTCGGTGTATTTCATTTCTTGTTTCTCCAGTTGGACTTAGCGTTTGTATCCGGCCGGGCGGAATGGCATGGCCGTTACCACCGCGGGAAGTCTTTTGCCACGCACCTCACCCCAGATTTGGGTGCCTGCGGCGGAATGTTCCGTTGCGATATAGCCCATCGACATCGGGCGCCCGATCGAGGGGCCGAAGGCGCCGGAGGTCACGGTGCCAATGGGTTCGCCGCCCGATTCCGAGGCGAAAAGCGGGGTCTCGGCGCGCATGGGCGCGCGGCCCTCGGGCAGAAGGCCGATCCGCAGGCGGGCGGGGCCATTTGCCAGCTCGGCCAGAATGCGGGCAGCGCCGGGAAAGCCGCCTTCGCGGTCGCCACCGGCGCGGCGGGATTTCTGCATGGCCCAGTTGAGCGCGGCTTCGACCGGGGTCGTCGCGGTGTCGAGATCGGAGCCATAGAGGCAGAGGCCCGCCTCGAGGCGAAGGCTGTCGCGGGCGCCAAGGCCGATGGGGGCCACACGATCATCGGCCAGAAGGGCGCGGGTCAGGGCCGCGGCCTGATCGTTCGCAACCGAAATCTCGTAGCCATCCTCGCCGGAATAGCCCGAGCGGGAAATCCACAGATCGCCAAAGGCGGAAGGGGCGATGATCACATCCATGAAGGCCATATTGGCCACGGCCGGCACATGGGCGGCAAGGGCCGCCTCGGCATCGGGGCCTTGCAGGGCCAGAAGGGCGCGGTCGGTGATGACCTCGATCTCGCAGGCGCCCGAGAGGTGGGCGGCAAGATGCGCGGCGTCGGCCTCCTTGCAGGCGGCGTTGACGACGAGGAACAGGTGATCGCCGCGATTGGCCACCATCAGATCGTCGAGGATGCCGCCTTCGTTGTTGGTGAACAGCGCATAGCGCTGGCGGCCCTCTTTCAGGCCGAGGATATCGACCGGCACGAGGCTTTCGAGGGCAAGGGCTGCATCGGCCGTATCGCCCGACTTCGCCCGCAGGATGATCTGGCCCATGTGGCTCACATCGAAAAGGCCAGCCTTGGCGCGGGTGTGCAGGTGTTCCTGCATCACGCCCATCGGGTATTGAACGGGCATCTCATAGCCCGCGAAGGGGACCATCTTGGCCCCAAGGTCGAGGTGCAGGTCGTAAAGCGGGGTGCGCTTCAGGTCGGTCATCATTCCTCCAGTGTCACCGGTGGCGCAGGACCGTCCGGCATCGTCGCAAGGCTCCGCCTCGCTGTTCGATGCCCCCTCTGTCCTTTCGCCTGAGATCGTTATCCCTTCGGCGTGCGCTGGTGCGCCTCTCTCCAGAGTTCCAGATGTGCGTCGGTCCGTTTGCCTGAGAGTTTACCGGGGCGGTTGCTCCTTCGGCACTGGCGGGTCCAGTTCTCCCGTCGCACATCCTCGCTTTAGTGGATTCGCCCCCGAGGCGGCAAGTGTTTTCGGCATACTGTTGAATACCGTGCCTGCAGAATTGGACTCGCAAATGTGCTAAGATGCGATTACAGATCACGAAAGTTGAATATGTGAGAGAGGGAGCCTCATCATGCGCGTGACACGTCGGACTTTCATGAAACAGGGCGGCGCGGCTGTCGCGGCGGCGGGCGGGCTTGTCCCGGTCTGGGCGCAGGCGAGCGTGACCGTGGGCGGCTATCAGATCGACACGTTGAGCGATGGCAACCTCGTGCTGCCGGGAAGCATGGTGATCGGCGATCTGCCGGCCGAGGAAGCGGCGGCGATCCTTGCCCGCTATAACCTCGGGACCGAGCAGTTCTCGCCCGATTGTAACGTGACCCTTCTGCGCGATGGCGAGAATACGGTGCTGTTCGACGTGGGCGCGGGCGCGAATTTTCAATCGAGCGCTGGCCGGTTGGGCGAGGCGCTCGACGCCCTTGGCGTGGCTGCGGATGAGGTGACCCATGTGGTCTTCACCCACGCCCACCCCGATCACCTCTGGGGCGTGCTCGACGATTTCGACGAGCCGATCTTCACCAACGCCCGCCATATGATCGGCCTGACCGAACGCGACTATTGGCTTGATCCCGAGACGGTCAACACCATTCGCCCCGACCGCCAAGCCTTTGCCGCGGGTGCGCTGCGCTATCTGACCGCCATCGACGGGCAGCTTGAGGTCTTTGGCAATGGCGACGAGGTTCTGCCGGGGATCATCGGGCTTTTGCAGCCGGGGCATACGCCGGGGCATATGGTGTTCGACATCGCTCAGGGCGATCAGCAGCTGATGATCCTTGGCGACACCATCGGCAACCATCACCTGGCCTTTGAACAGCCGCTCTGGCCGTCGGGCTCGGATCAGGACCAATCGACCGGCGCCACCACGCGGGCCGCCCTTCTGAGCCACCTCGCCGACAGCGGCAAGGCGCTGATAGGCTATCACCTGCCCTACCCCGGCATCGGCAAGGCCGAGCGGACCGAGACCGGCTATCGCTTCGCGGCGTTCTGAGGGTCAAGGACTAACGAAACAACGATGGCCGCGCTATTGCGCGGCCATTGGCATTCTGGAGAGCTGGCAATGCGCCCAAAGCTCTTCAAGCGCGGTGACGAGGCGTTCGACGTCCTTGGTGCTGTGAAGCGGGCCGGGGGTGATGCGCAGGCGCTCGGTGCCTTTGGGCACGGTGGGATAGTTGATCGGCTGGATATAGATCCCGTGCCGGTCCATCAGGATATCCGAGAGGTATTTGCACTTGGCCGCATCGCCCACCATCACGGGGATGATGTGGCTGGGGTTCGGGATATGCGGAATACCGGCGGCATCGAGGCGGGCGCGGACCTCGGCCACGCGCGCCTGTTGCGCGGTGCGCTCGGCGCTTGAGGCCTTGAGGTGCCGGATCGAGGCGCAGGCGCCAGCGGCCACGGCGGGCGGCAGGGCGGTGGTGAAGATGAAGCCCGAGGCGAAGGAGCGGACGAAATCCACCAGATCGGCGCTGGCCGCGATATAGCCGCCGACCACGCCGAAGGCCTTGCCAAGGGTGCCTTCGATCACGGTGATCCGGTCCATCAGCCCTTCGCGCTCGGCGATGCCGCCGCCGCGCGGGCCATACATTCCGACAGCATGAACCTCGTCGAGATAGGTCATCGCGCCATAGCGGTCGGCCAGATCGCAGATCCCGCGAATGGGGGCGATATCGCCGTCCATCGAATAGACGCTTTCAAAGGCGATGAGCTTGGGCTTGTCCGCCGGGAGCGCGGCAAGATGGCGCTCCAGGTCCTCGAGGTCGTTGTGCTTCCAGATGATCCGCTCGGCCTTGGAATGGCGGATGCCTTCGATCATCGAGGCATGGTTGAGCGCGTCTGACAGGATCACGAGGCCGGGGATCTTGGCGCCGAGGGTGCCAAGGGCGGCCCAGTTCGAGACATAGCCCGAGGTAAAGAGAAGCGCCGCTTCCTTGCCGTGCAGATCGGCCAGTTCGCGTTCGAGCAGGACGTGGTGATGGTTGGTTCCGCTGATATTGCGGGTGCCCCCTGCCCCGGCGCCCGACTGGTCGATCGCGGCGTGCATGGCGGCGATGACATCGGGGTGTTGGCCCATCCCGAGGTAATCGTTCGAGCACCAGATCGTCACTTTCCGCACCGCGTCGCCCACATGATTATCGGCGCTGGGGAAGGCCCCTCTGTGCCGTTCAAGATCGGCGAAGACGCGGTAGTTGCCGCCGGCTTTCAGCCGGTCGAGCTCGGTGCGGAAGAATGTCTGATAATCCATGCAGGGCCTCTATTAGTCGGCGGCTTCGCGGGCGATGTCGTCGAGCAGGGCCTGAACCTTCTGCATCTCGCCTTCGGGCATGTTGCGATAGCCGATCACAACCTCACCCTCGCGCTCGTAGACGAAGATCGCATAGGGGCAGAAGGCGATGTTCATGAAATCGGCTTCCATCACCTCGCGCGAGAGCGAGGCCGAGCAGAACATGAAGATATCGGCGGCATCGAAGATCACCACGTCGCTGCCCACATCGGCGGCGGTGCGGTTGAGCATCTCGCCCGAGTGGCTCACCCAGTCGATCACGAGGCCACGACCGACGATGGCGCTTTCAAGGCTGAAGGTCGCATCGTCGAAGCTGCCGTCGAAGGCATAGGTTGTCGCAATGTCGGCGGCGGCCGGCAGCGCTGTTCCAATCATAAGGGCTGTCAGAAAGGCTTTGGTCATGATGGATCCTCCCGAGATCTATCCCGCTTATCTGCGGTTCGTGGCCTGAATACCTTGATCTGGATCAGGCCAAAAAGCGAGACACCCGGCCCTTTTCGGGGCCGGGTGCAGTCAAGTCCTAGTTGCTGGCGTGCTGCAGGTAGGCCAGGAGCGCTGCCCTGTCATCCGCCGAGCGCAGCCCCGCGAAGGACATCTTGGTGCCAGACATCACGCCCTTGGGGTTTTCGAGGAAGGCCGAGAGCGTTTCCTCGGTCCAGACCTGACCAGCGGTGTTGGCGTCGTTGAAGACGTTGGAATAACCAAAGCCTTCGACCGAACCGACGGTGCGGCCGACAATGCCGTTGAGCTGTGGGCCCGAGCGGTTGACCGCGCCTTCGCCCACCTGGTGGCAAGCGCGGCACTTCTTGAACACGCCTTCACCGTCTTCGACGAGCGCCATATCGACACCGCCAGTCTCTTCGGCAGCTGCCGGTTCTTCCGAAGCGGCGTGCTCTTCGGCAACCGGAGCAGCCTCGGCCGCGCCTTCAGCCGCCGGAGCCGCCCGGACAACACCGCTGTCGGGGGTCACGTCGAGCATCGAGGCGTGCATGGTGATCTCGACTGTTTCCTTGCAGTCGGTCATGCAGGCTTCTTGCGTGAAGAGCGGGAATTCGGTCTCCAGACGGTCGTCCATGAAGAAGTTGTCTTCATTGACGAGGCGCACTTCGGTGAAGTTCTCGTTCGAGAGCACGAACTCGTCATCGACCAGATCGTTCACATACATGAGGTATGCGACGAGGGCGTAGGTCTCGTCATTGCTGAGCGAGGCGGCCTCGCCGAAGGGCATGGCGCGCTGGACATAGTCGTAGACGGTCGAGAGATAGGGCCAGTAGGAGCCGATGGTCTTGACCGGATCCTTGTGGGTCAGCGTGCCGTAGCCGTTTGCGAGAACCGGCCAGCGGCCGACGGCCTCGCCAAACTCGCCGTGGCACATGGAGCACTTCTCGACGAACAGCTCTTCGCCGGTCAGCACATCGCCCGACCCGACCGGAAGGCCAAGGCCATCGGGGCGGATATCGGTATCCCATGCGGCAACTTCTTCGGCCATCGCCTCGCGGCCGAGGCCGTAGCCACCGGCCATCGAGGGCGCGGGGGAGAGTTCGGCGGTCAGGGTCGTGATGGGTGCGGCGGCAGCGGCGGCAGGCGCGGCTTCCTGCGCCATCGCCGGCTCGACCTCGACCATCTCGCGGATCGGCGCCGGAACGTCGATCACGAACTGGTCGGCAGCGACATAAGCGATCGCCAGAACAGAGGCGACGCCGGTGCCTGCGGGCACGAAAATCTTAAGAAATTTCAACATTTTCGGCGATCCCTTGTTCGTTAACATACCAGGTGTGGATGGCGTTGTTGTGGTAGATGGAGTTCTCGCCACGGATCTCGCGCAGCTGGTTCTTGGTCGGCTGGACATAGCCGGTCGAGTCATGCGCCCGGCTCTGCAGAAGCAGCGGTTTGCCGTCCCATTCGAACTCGAAATAGAAGCGGTGCATGGACTTGGTGAAGGACGGACCCGAGATCCGCGCCTGATGCCAGTTCTTGCCGCCATCGAGGGTCACGTCGACGCGCGGGATGGTGCCGCGGCCCGACCAGGCGAAGCCCGAAACAACGGTCCAGCCTTTGCCGTGGGTGATCGGGGCCTGCGGGCTGGGGGTGGTGATGACCGACTTGGCGTCCATCTCCCAGGTGAAGCGGCGGGCCTGACCGTTGGCGAGAAGGTCGGTGTATTTCGAGGTTTCCTCGCGGTGGTGCCAGGGTTCGTCACCCACTTCGAGGCGGCGCAGCCACTTGATCCACATATTGCCTTCCCAGCCCGGCACGACGAGGCGCAGGGGATAGCCCTGCTCGGGGCGCAGCGCTTCGCCGTTCATCTTCCAGGCGACGAGGCAGTCGTCGAGCGCCTTTTCCATCGGGATCGAGCGGGTCATCCCCGAGGCGTCGGCACCTTCGGCAAGAAGCCATTTGCCGTTCGGCTTGAGGCCGGCTTCTTCGAGAAGAAGGCGCAGCGGCACGCCGGTATACATCACGTTGTGGATCATGCCGTGGGTGAACTGAACACCGTTCAACTGAGCACCCGCCCATTCCATGCCCGAGTTGGCCGCGCATTCGAGGAAGTAGACGTGGTTCTCGCGCGGGAAGCGCAACAGATCCTGCATCGTGAAGACAAGCTCTTTGTCCACGAGGCCGTTGATCATCAGGCGATGTTCGGCCGGATCAATATGAGCCGTGCCGCCATGGTGACGTTCGAAGCAGACACCGTTGGGGGTGATGATGCCATCAAGCTCGTGGATCGGCGTGAAGTTGATCGACGAGACGTTGTCGGCGGTCAGCCATTCGACCCCGCGGCGCACGACGTGCTTCTCGTGCTCGGAGGGAACACCATAGGGGCGGGCATCGACGCCATCGCCGAGGAAGGTCCGCCAGGGCTGAACTTCCGTGATTGCTTTTTCAGGAGCAGCCTCTGCGCGGGCCATCGAAGCCCCCGCAATTGCGCCACCCGCTGCCAATGCGCCAGACAAAAAGGATCTGCGCGAGGGCTTGGCGCCCTTGTACAAAGTCGACATGGATTTTCCTTTTAAACTTTACTTAGGCACCGGCCACCTGAACGGAGGTATTGGGTGTCACAGAGACTGTGCCCAGCTTACGAATGTGGTTTTCAACCACGTCCCAAATCTGCGGACCTTCCGTCCCCTGATTGACGCTTGCCCAACCCGCAACAACATAAGTCTTTGCAGGATCAAGCTTTTCGCCAGTCTTGAGGAGGGTCAGTTCACTGATACGGCTACCGATCGGCTGGTTGATGTCGATGCGGTATCCCATGCCCCCGATGCGAACCATGTCGCCGCCCTGCTGATAGTAGGGGTCGGGGTTGAAGAGATTGTCGGCAACGTCTTCCAGCACGGTGTGGATAAACTCGCCGGTCATTTCGACGCGATAGGCTTCGCCATAGGTCATCGAGGTGACGTTCCAGATGTCTTCGCGGGTGATCGCACTTCCCGGAAGGATCGAGGGGCCCCAGCGGACGCCCGGAGACATGGCGATATCGGCTTCGCGCTCGGACATGAGCGCGTCGCAGATCAGATCGTCCCACGAGCCGTTGAAGTTGCCACGGCGGAAGAGGAGCGCATCGTCGGCGGTGTGGCCGATGACTTCGGAAAGCTGCGCCTCATAGGGCGCACGCTCGGCGTCGATCACGGCGGCCACCTCGGCGTCGGGGGTGATGACATCCGAGAAGATCGGGATCAGCTTGTGGCGGAAGCCCATCATGCGGCCGTCGCGCACATCAAGGTCGACGCGGCTGACGAATTTGCCGTTGGAGCCGGAGGCGATGATGATCGTCTCGCCCACCAGAACCGGCTCGGGAAGCGCATCGTGGGTGTGGCCCGAGAGGATCACGTCGATGCCCTGAACGCGGCCGGCCATCTGCTTGTCGACGTCAAAGCCGTTGTGCGACAGGACGACGACCAGCTCGGCCCCCATGCCGCGCACTTCATCGACCATCTCCTGCATCCGCTCGTCACGGATGCCGAAAGAGTATTCCGGGAACATCCAGCGCGGGTTGGCGATCGGGAGGTAGGGGAAGGCCTGACCGATCACGGCGATCTTGACACCGCCACGCTCGAAGAACTTGTAGGGAGCAAAGTCTTCGGTGGGCTCGTTCCATTCGGAGTCGAAGATGTTCTGGCCGAGCGCTGCAAAGGGGAGATCTGCAACGATATCGCGAACACGGTCGCCGCCGAGGGTGAATTCCCAGTGGAAGGTCATCGCGTCGGGCTTGAGCGCGTTCATGACGTTGACCATGTCCTGCCCCTCGGAGTGGTAGCAGGTGTAGGAGCCGTGCCATGTATCGCCGCCGTCAAGGAGGAGAGCGTCGGGACGTTCGGCACGGATCGAGTTGATCACGGTCGCCACACGATCAAGGCCACCCATCTTGCCGTAGGTGCGGGCAAGGGCGGTAAAGTCATTGTAGGACAGCGCATAGTGCGATGCGCTGCCGTCGGCCACGCCATAGAGCTTGCGGAAATCGGCTCCGGTGATGTGCGGCACCTGGCCGACATTGCCGCCGACGCCCAGGTTGATCTCGGGCTCGCGGAAGAAGATCGGCTTCATCTGCGCGTGGATATCGGTGACGTGGATCAGGGAGACGTTACCGAAGGTATCGAATTGCAGAAGCTGATCCTGGGTCAGAGCCTGCTGGGCGGCAAGCCGGCCCCAGGCGCCAAAACCCGACGCACCGTAGATGGCGGAGGCGGCCATCGAGGCTTGCAGGAAATCGCGGCGAGAGATCATTGAGTGGCCTTTCAGATCGAAGACGTATTCGTCTTTTTGAATATTACCAGATACAGAAAACCCGCGCCAGAGGCTGGCGCGGGCAATTCTCGTTAGTTACGGACCGAGACGCCTTCGACCGAAAGCCCGTTGCCGCGCGAGGCGACGTAGAGCTCGAGAGCAACAAAATCGGAGCTGTCGATCTTGTAGGTCTCGGCCTTGGTGTCACGGACACAGCCGACGAAGCGACCAGCCGCCGAGGTCAGCACGCTGTCCTTGATGCGATACACCGGGAAGCCGTTGGTCTGACCCTGCGAGAGGGTCTCGGCGCGGATCAGATTGCCATAGTTCTCTTCATGGCAGCTGGCGCAGCTGAGTTCGAGCTGACCGGTCCGGGTGTAGTACATCTGTTTGCCCTGCGCCCAAACGTCGGCCACGGGGCCGTCGATCGCGACGTTCATCGGCATACCGCGCGACTGCATCGAGATATAGGCTTCGAGCGAGACGATGTCGCCTTTGCCATACTTGAGGGCTTCGGCGCCTTGGTTCTCGGTGCGGCAGGCGTTGATCTGCATCTCCAATGTGCGGACTTCACCAGCGGCTTCGTTCCACTTTGGATAAACAGCGCGGACGCCGGCCATGCTTTCCGAGGCATCACCGTGACAATCAGCACAAGCCTTGCCAGAGGTTCCGGCGGGCTCGTTCCACATGTCTTCGCCGGCGTCGACGAAGAGCATGCCCGGATTGTCGAAGTCATCCATTTCCATGGCCTGAGTAAACGAGTCGCGGAACACCCACCCCGAATAGACGGTGGTGAGGCCTTCGATGTGCGACGGAGCCGGGGCCTCGGTGGTCAACTCCAGGTCGCCGTTGATCACGAGGTTACCCTCGGCAAGGGCCATTCCGGCCCCTGCAAGGATGGCAACCGATGTGATCGCTCCTTTCAGAACTGTTTTAGTCATTCGCGTTCCTCCCTGTGGCTGAAGATCAGCCGATCGCGATGTCTTTGGTATCGGTGTAGACGGAACCGTCGTCGTCATACCAGGTGAAGGTGTAGGTGCCGGCTTCCGGAACCTGGGCCTGGAATTCGAAATACGGGTTCGTCGAGATCGCCGGCTCGAGGGTCACATCAATGACGTTCTGACCGTTGAAATCGCAGGTGAAGCGATTGATGATCGAACGCGGAATGAGGTTGCCGTCGCCGTCTTTGCGCTGGCCCGATTCCATGATGTGGCTGATGAGCGTCTTAATCGTGATCACCTCGCCTGCTGCTGCAGAGCTAGGGACGCGGACGCGGGGTGTTACGTTTTCTGCCATTTGTCTTTACTCCTGACTCAGCCGCCGCAGCCGCCGATGGTGACCTTGACCTCGCTCGAGGCCTGCGCAAACGAGCCGTCGGCCATTTTTGCAATGGCGGTAACAGTCTGCGTCTTCGACAGACGGATACGGGTCGAGCCATACTGAGCGCCGGCGAGCGGGCCGAAGTTGAACGTGCAGACGCCGGGGTTCGGGTTGCCAAGGGCAAGCACCATGATCGAAACGGCGCCGGGGGCGCTGACTTCGACCGGAACCGTGTTGCCGTTTTCAGCGATCTCGGGGGCGGTCAGAGTGACGCCGCCTTCTCCGACGGCGGCGCCGCCAGTGAAAGCTGCAATCTCCTCCTCACCGGCCGCGAAGGCGCGGATCGGCAAGACAGCAGCAGCAGAAGCGCCCGCCGCCATCAAGATCGTATCTCTACGGGTGAATTTCATTGTGTCTCCTCGTAAGGCCAGGGGCCACTATTCTGTGAGTGTGAGCAGATAAGCCACGATGTCTTCAACCTGCTGAGCGGTCAGCAGCGTCGGAAGAGGCTCGGTGCCGGCTTTGCCCGTGAAACCATCGCCCGGGCGGATAAAGCCGCTCGACTTGTAGAAGCTTGGCATGACGGTATCGGGGAACGTGTTCTTGACGCCGGCCACGATGCCACGCAACTGGGTTTCATCCCAACGCGACGCGACGCCATCAAGCGACGGGCCGACTGATCCGTGGAACGGGATATCCGCCGCAGCGGAGATCTGGTGGCACGCAAAGCAGTTGCCCTGACTCTTGGTTTCCATGGCCTTGAGTCCGGCAGCCGCGTCGCCCGCCACGCCCGTGAGCGATTCGGAGACCGCTCCGTACTCGTCGAAAGCGACGTTTTCAGGCGAAACCTCGGCTGCAACGGCGAGCGTTGCGACCAATGCCACACCTACGGTGATTGGTATGATGCGCTTCATGAACCCTCCCTCAGTTCATCATATGCTTATCATTGCATACCATAGACTACGGTCCTAGGCGAAGGCAATGACAAATTCAAAAGTATGAATATTCTGCACTGCGGCGATTAGAATTCTCTAATGTATCAGTTACCGCCGCGGCCCTCCTCGAGCATACGGGCATGGTATTTTTGGAAGTTTTCGCCGTCTTCATAGATCTTCTCGTTCACCCAAGTGAGCATGTTGAGGGTCATTCCCTTGCCGAGCGCTCCGGGGATTACGCCCACCGCCACCTGCGGCGCCGGCTTGGAATCGATCACCTCTTCGGGGAAGAAAAGAATCGTCGGCGTGAACATCACGCCCCACTTCATGATCATCTCGCGCTCGGGGAGGGTCTCGCCGTCAAAGTCTGTCACCTCGACATCGCCGAACATATTGAGCTGAATGACGAAAAAGTTCTCTTCGATGTAGCTCTCGATCTCGAAATCGGTGAAGACCTCCTCGTGCATCTTGGTGCAATAGATGCAGCCGCGCTGCTCGATCATCACCATCAGGCGCAGGCCAAGTTCGGTCGCCTCGGCCAGATCCTCGTTCAGATCCTTGAAGGTGTCGCGCATCCATGTGGTCTTGTGCAGACCGTCATCCCCCATCCAGGGTTCGGCGGAGACAGCCGCGGGCAACATAAGGGCGAAAGCAAGTAGCAGGCGCTTGAGCATTGTCGGCAAGACCCTTTATCCGAGTTTGACCAGCGACGGGACGTGGTCGATGAGCCATTGGGCGATGTAGTTGACCGAGTTCGTCGCGATCAGGATAGCAAAGAGAATGAGCATCGCGCCCATCACTTTCTCGACATGGCCCAAATACTTGCGGTTGCGGGCCATCCAGCCGAGGAAGGGTTTGGCGAAGAGCGCGGCCACAACGAAGGGTGCGGTCATCGCCATGCCGTAGACGAAGAGCAGAAGGCCGCCGCGCCAGATATCGCCCATGCCGCTGGCGATCATCAGGATCGAGGCAAGCGCAGGGCCCACGCAAGGCGTCCAGCCAAAGCCGAAGGCGAGGCCCATGACATAGGCGCCCAGCAGGGTCGAGGGCTTGCTGTCGCTCTGGATGCGGGCTTCGCGGTGGAACAGCGGGATGTGCAGGACGCCCATGAAATGCAGGCCAAAGAGCGCAAGAATCCCGGCCGCCACATAGGAGAGCGGCTGTTTCCACTGGGCAAAGACCTGCCCGAGCGCGGTCGCGCCCATGCCGAGAAGGACGAAGATCGTGGTCACGCCAAAGGCAAAGGCGATCGCGGAAAGTATCAGGCGCTTTTGCGCGCCTTCGGGGATTTCCTTGTGCCCGTGCAGTTCGGCCATCGACACGCCTGCCATATAGCAGAGGTAGAAGGGCACCATCGGCAAGACACATGGCGTGAAGAACGACAGGATCCCGGCGAGTGCTGCGCCAAGATAACTCATGTCGAGCATGATATGTGTCCTTGTAAAATTCACATATTCAAATTATGAAGAATGAAATGGTTTTCGTCAATTGGTGTGCGGTTTCGCCATGCGGTTACTGATGCTTGTCATCTCGCTTCTCTGGGCAGGCCTCGCGGCCTCTGCCGAGACGCGCCTTGTGATGGCCGAGGCCGAAGGCTGTATGTGGTGCGAGAAATGGGAAGCACAGATCGGTCCGATCTATCCCAAGACACCAGAAGGCCAGGCCGCACCGTTGATGATGGTCAATGCGAGGGCCCCTCTGCCGGAGGGGATCACGCTGAAACGCCCGATTGTCTTTACCCCGACGTTCATTTTGACGGTCGATGGGCAAGAGGTCGAGCGCATCGAAGGCTATCCGGGAGAGGATTTCTTCTGGGGACTTTTGGGAATGATGCTCAAACAAGCCGGGATTCTTACGAGCATCGTTCCGAGCAGTTGATCTAGGAGGGAAATCTTCCGGTGTTGCGAGTTGCATGGTTTGATTTTTCCCCTGAATGTGCGAAAAGCGCAAAAAATGTTTGAATTTGATTGAGCAGAGGCTCCGATGGGTATTCCGATTATTGATGACAAGATTTGCGCGGCCGATCTCGATCGGATGATGGAAAGCGCCACCGATGCATCCAACTTCCTCAAGGCGATCAGCCACGAGGGCCGGCTGATGATCCTCTGTCATCTCGCCACGGGCGAGAAATCAGTGACCGAACTTGAAGAGCTTCTTGCTGCTCGCCAAGCCGCTGTATCGCAGCAGCTGGCGCGTTTGCGTCTTGAGGGGCTGGTGACCCCTCGCCGTGACGGCAAAGCCATCTACTACCGGTTGACGGATCAGAAGCCACGGCAGATCATTGATCTAATTTACGATATGTTCTGCCGGGTCGCCTGAGCTCTCGCTCCGCCCGAAAGGCGGAACCACAAGAGGGGCGCCCATGCTCGATATCCTTGGTGACGGCAATGCAGCCGCAATTGTCGGTGTTCTGAGTGGCCTTTTGCTTGGGCTTGCCTCGCGCTTGGGCAGATTCTGCACCCTTGGTGCCATCGAAGACTATCTCTATGCCGAATCGGATATGCGCCTGCGGATGTGGGGCATCGCCATCGGCGTGGCTGTGACCGGCAGCTTTGCACTTATTGGTGCGGGCCTTCTGAACGCCGAAGAGACCATCTATCTCAGCTTTGCCTTTGCCCCAATCGCCAGCATCGTCGGCGGCCTCGTCTTCGGTTATGGCATGGCGCTGGCCGGCAACTGCGGCTTTGGCGCGCTTGCCCGCCTTGGCGGCGGCGATTTGCGGAACTTCGTGATCGTTCTGGTGATGGGCATTGTCGCCTATGCCACGATTTCCGGGCCGCTTGCCTATTTCCGCATCTGGGCCTTTCCGCAGGTCGAGGCCACTGGCACGCCGCCGGGCATCGCCCATTGGCTGTCGTCGGTCACAGGGGCTTCGCCGAGCCTCATCGGAATCGCAATCGGCATCGCAATCCTCATCGCCGTGGCAGCCCCCGCGCGGGTGCGGCAGTCGGGATCGACCCTCTTCTGGGGCGCTGCGGTTGGTTTGTCGGCGGTGACGGCCTGGGCCGGCACCCAGTGGATTGCCACCAACGGCTTTGACGGCATTCAGGTGGCCTCGCATACCTTCTCGTCGCCGCTGGGCGAGACCATCCTCTGGACCATGACCGCCTCGGGCCAAACGCTTTCCTTCGCAATCGGCTCGGTGGCGGGCGTTTGGGTGGGGGCGTTCGCCGGCTCGCTGATCAAGGGGCATTTCCGATGGGAAGCCTGCGAAGACCCGCGTGAGCTGCGCCGGCAGATCTTTGGCGCGGGGCTGATGGGTTTTGGCGCGGTGGTGGCTCTGGGATGCAGCATCGGTCAGGGGCTTTCGGCCTTCTCCGTGCTGGCGTGGTCGGCGCCACTGACGGTGGCGGCGATCCTTGCGGGCGCAGCACTTGGCCTGCGGCACATGATTGCCGGGTTCCAGCCCGAATAGGCCTAGCGCAGGGTCCGATCCAGGAAGGAAAGCCAGTTCTCGCTGGCGATCTTGGCGACAAGGTCGCGGCCAAAGCCATGCGCCAGCATCGCTTCGCAGAGCGCAGGCAGGCCCGCCACATCGCCGATCCCTTGCGGCATGGTCGCGCCGTCGAAATCCGAGCCAAAGCCCACGCGGTTCTCGCCCAGCATCGACACAAGGTGATCGAGGTGGCGCATGATCGGATCCCATCCCATCGCCGAATCCTTGCGGCCATCGGGGCGCAGGAAGATCGTCGCGAAATTGAGGCCGACGATGCCGTCGGATTCGGCGATCACCTGAAGCTGGCGGTCGGTCAGGTTGCGGGTCGAGGGGCAGATGGCGTGGGCGTTCGAATGGGTGGCGACCATCGGGCGGCTCGAGATGCGGGCCACGTCGTCGAAGCCCTTTTCGTTGAGATGCGACAGGTCGATCTGGATGCCCAGCCCGTCGCAGGCGCGGACAAGGCGCATCCCCGCCTCGGTCAGGCCATCGCCGGTGTCGGGCGTGCCGGGGAAGCGGAACGGAACGCCGTGGCCAAAGACGGTCGGGCGGCTCCAGACGGGGCCGATCGAGCGCAGGCCTGCGGCGTGCCAGAGGTAGAGGCCTTCGAGGTCGGGGTCGATCGCCTCGGCCCCTTCCATATGCAAGATGCCCGCCACGGCATCCTCGGCCATCGCGGCACGCACATCGGCGCCGGTCCGGCAGATGCGGAAGACGCCGAGCGCGGCGCGCTCCATCCACTGGAAATGGCAGGCCTCCGACCAGGCGAAGGGCTGGCCCTCGATATGGCCGATCAGCGGGTCGAGCGGGAAATCATAGCTCGGCTCATTCATCAGCGCATCGCGGTCGATCTTGGGATCATCGTCCGGCGAGGGGATATACATGGCGAAGAAGCCGCCGACAAAGCCGCCCTTTCGCATCCGTGGCAGGTCGAGATGGCCGGTCCCATCGCCATTGGGCCAAAGGGCCGCGCGGCTTTCGGGGTGTTTCTGGAGGCGATAAAGGAAATCGTTGTGGCCGTCGAAGACCTGAAAGTCGGGCATGGGTCACCTCTGGTGCGTTGGTCCGACCATAGTTGCGCGGCTGGCGCTGGCAAGGGGCGGCGCGTGCCGCCCCTGCCCCGGTCTCTAGTGCTTGAGCATGACGTGGCGGACCACGGTATAATCCTCGAGCGCATAGGCCGACATATCCTTGCCATAGCCCGATTGCTTGAGGCCGCCGTGGGGCATCTCGTTGCAAAGCATGAAGTGGGTGTTGATCCATGTGCAGCCGTAGCGCAGGCGCGCGGCGGTCGCCATGGCGCGGCCCACGTCCTTGGTCCAGACCGAGGAGGCAAGGCCATAGTCGCTGTCGTTGGCCCACTGAACGGCGGTATCGACATCCGAGAAGGGCGTGATCGAGACCACGGGGCCGAAAACCTCGCGGCGGACGATCTCGTCGCTTTGCTGGGCGCCGGCGATGACGGTGGGCTTGTAGTAATAGCCCTTGTCCATGACGTGGCCGCCTGTGGTGACCTCGATGTGGTTGAGCTCGCGCGCGCGGTTGACAAAGCTCGCCACGCGGTCGCGCTGGCGCAAGCTGATCAGAGGGCCGATGTCGTTCGTGGTGTCGTCGTCATTGGCAAGCTGGATGCCTGCGACGGCCGAGGTCAGATCGGCCACCAGTTTGTCGTAGACCTTCTTGCCCGCATAGATGCGGCAGGCGGCGGTGCAATCCTGGCCCGCATTGTAGAACCCAAAGGCAGTGAGGCCTTCGACGACCTCGGCAATGTCCGCGTCATCGAACACGATCACGGGGGCCTTGCCGCCCAGTTCCAGATGCGTGCGCTTGACCGACTTGGCCGCGGCGTCGAGGATCTTCTTGCCGGTCGCCACATCGCCGGTGATCGAGATCATGTCGACTTGCGGATGGTTGATGAGATAGTTGCCGACCGAATGGCCGCGGCCGGTGATGACGTTGACCACGCCTTCGGGCAGCTCTTCGGCAAGGATCTTGGCCATCTTGAGCGCGGTGAAGGGCGTCTGCTCGGAGGGTTTGAACACCACCGTATTGCCGCCCGCGATGGCGGGGGCGAGTTTCCAAGCCATCATCATCAGGGGATAGTTCCACGGCGCGATCGAGGCCACGACGCCGATGGGATCGCGGCGGATCATCGAGGTGAAGCCTTCGAGGTATTCGCCTGCGACCATGCCATGCTGGGTCCGCACGGCGCCCGCAAAGAAGCGGTAGCAATCGACGATGGCGGGGATCTCGTCGCCGCGGGCGGCGTTGATCGGTTTGCCACAGTTGAGCGCCTCGAGGGCGGCGAAACCATCCGCCTCGGCCTCGACCCGATCCGCGATCCGCAGAAGAGCGGCGGCGCGTTCGCCGGGGGTGGTGCGCGACCAGCTGTCAAAGGCCTTGCGGGCGGCGGCCACGGCGCGGTCGACCTGCGCGGTCGACGCCTCGGGCACGTCGATAATGACCTCGCCGGTGCGCGGGTTGAACACCTGCTCGGCGGCGTCCTGGCCCGCTTCGAAGCTGTTGCCGATCAGAAGGTTTGTCTCGATTTTCATGGGGCGTGCTCCTTGGATCATTTCCCCCCGCCGGCGGTCTCGGAGCCGCCGCGCGTAAGGTAATAGGCGATAAGAATGGGGAAGAAGGTGGTGACGAAGACGACGATGGCCACCACGTTGGTCACGGGCCGCTGGCGCGGGCGGACAAGCTCGTTGAGCATCCAGATGGGCAGGGTCGATTGCTGACCGGCGGTGAAGGTTGTCACGATCACCTCGTCGAACGAGAGCGCAAAGGCCAGCATACCGCCCGCCAGAAGCGCCGAGCCGAGGTTGGGCAAAAGCACATAGCGGAAGCTTTGAAAGCCGTTGGCGCCTAGGTCGGCCGAGGCCTCGAGCACCGCGCCCGAGAGGCGGCGGAAGCGGGCGACGGCATTGTTATAGACGATAACGATACAGAAGGTCGCGTGGCCCATGACGATGGTCAGCGTCGAGAAGGGGATATCCATGACCGCAAAGGCCGAGCGGAGCGACATACCGGTAATCACACCCGGAAGCGCGATGGGCAGGATAATGAGAAGCGAGATCTGCTCGCGCCCGAAGAACCGCGAGCGGGCCATGGCGGCGGCGACGAGCGTGCCGAGCACCATCGCCATCGCGGTCGAGATCGCAGCCACCCGCAGCGAGAGATAGAGCGGCGGCCAAATATCGGCGCGGTTCCATGCCACGGCGAACCACTTGGTCGTCAGGCCCGGCGGCGGAAACTGATAGGTGCGGTCTTCGGTCGTGAAGGCATAGAGAAAGATCAGCAGGATCGGCAGGTGCAGGAACAGAAGGCCGCCAATGGCTGCCGCTGTCAGGCCTTTGGAGGGGCGGGCGTCAGAGTGCATCGAAGGCCCCTCCTCTCTTTGCCAAGGACAGATAGACCAGCATGATGATGATCGGCACGACCGCGAAGGCGGCGGCGAGCGGGATGTTTCCGGCGGTGCCCTGAAGCTGATAGACGGCCTGGCCGATGAACCGCGCCGAGGTGCCGATGATCTGCGGGATGATGTAGTCGCCCATGGTCAGCGAGAAGGTGAAGATCGAGCCCGCGATCACGCCCGGCATGGCGAGCGGCAGGATCACGGTGCGAAAGGTCTGGCCGCGGCTGGCGCCGAGGTCGGACGAGGCTTCGAGCATCGAGACCGGCACACGTTCGAGCGAGGCCTGCATCGGCAGGATCATGTAGGGCAGCCAGACATAGACGAAAACGAGCCATGTGCCGATGAACGAGGTCGAGAGGGAATTGCCCCCGACGCCGGGCAGCGCCAGAACGGCGTCGAGCAGGAAGCCGAGACCCACGCTATCGGCGGCCCATGTGATGATGCCTTCCTTGGCGAGGATCAGCTTCCACGCATAGACCTTGACCAGATAGGACGACCAGAGCGGCAGCATGATCCCCAGATAGAACACCGCTTTCCAGCGGCCACGGGCGAAGCGGGCGGCGAAATAAGCAACCGGAAAGCCGATCACCGCCGAGGCGAGCGTGACCGAAGCCGACATGGTCAGGGTCCGCAGGATGATATCCATATTGGCGGCGCGGAACAGCTCGCCATAGGTCTTGAGCGTGAACTCCTCGACCACGACGCCGGAGAATTCGTCGATCGAATAGAAGCTTTGCAGCAGAAGCGCCCCGAGCGAGCCGAGGTAAACCACACCCAGCCAGAGAAGCGGCGGGGTGATCAGGAGCAGAAGCAGCACGGTCGGGCGGCGCCAGAAGAGCGCGCTCAGCCGGTCGGCAAGGCCGCGGTTCGGAAGGATCGCGCCGCGGCTCATGATCCGGCCATGACGTGAAGGGCCGAGGCGTCGAAGGTGATGCCCACCTCCGCGCCGGCTTCGGGCGCGGTTTCGCCTGCCGGAACCAGTGCGGCGATTTCGGTCTCTCCGACCATGACGCTCACCCGGCTGCCCGCGCCGAGATAGCGCAGAGCGGCAACCGTGCCGTTCATCTTGCCTTTGCCCTTGGCCACGAGGCGGATTGCTTCGGGGCGCAGGCTCGCCCACGCCGTTGCCCCGCCGAGTTGAGCCGTGAGCGCGGGGGGCAGGACATTCGACGAGCCGACGAAATCGGCGACGAAGGGGGTCGCGGGGCGGTCATAGACTTCGGCGGGCGAGCCGATCTGGGCGATCTTGCCCTCGTTGAACACGGCCAGTTGATCGGCCATCGATAGGGCTTCGTGCTGGTCGTGGGTCACGAAAACGAAGGTGATGCCAAGGCGCTTTTGCAGGGCTTTCAGCTCGTCTTGCATGGCTTCGCGCAGCTTGAGGTCGAGCGCGCCGAGCGGCTCATCGAGCAGAAGGACGCGCGGCTCGTTGACGAGCGCGCGGGCGAGGGCCACGCGCTGGCGCTGGCCGCCCGAGAGCTGGCCCGGCTTGCGGTCGCCATAGCTGTCGAGCTTGACGAGGGCGAGCATCTCCTCGGCCTTGGCATAGCGCTCGGCCTTGCCGACGCCCGCCACCATCGGGCCATAGGCCACGTTGTCGCGCACGTTCATGTGGGGGAATAGGGCATAGTCCTGAAAGACGGTGTTCACGCTGCGGCGGTTGGGGGGCGTGTCGCTCACGTCCTGCCCGAAAATGCGGATCTCGCCCGCCGTGGGCTTTTCAAAGCCGGAAATCAGACGCAGGCAGGTGGTCTTACCCGAGCCAGAGGGGCCGAGCATGGCGAAAAAGCTGCCCTCGGCAATCGAGAGATCGACAGCATCGACCGCCTTCACCTTGCCATAGTGGCGCGAGACTTTGTGGAACGTAACAGCGTTGGTCATTTCTTATCCGTGCGGCCCCGGCGGTCGGGGCCGTCGTAGGGAAATTGGGGGAAAGCGGCCCCGCCCTTCAGGGCAGGCGGGGCCAGAACCAGTGGGATCAGCGGCCGCCGATCACACCGATATAGTCGGAGACCCAGCGATAGTAGGGCACGCATTCGCCCTGGCTTTCGCACTGGCTGACCGGGGTCGTCCAGAAGTTGATCTTCTCGAAGTCATCCAGACCGTTGGCCGTGCAGCCCTCGGCGGTCTGCATGCCCGAGCCATCGGTACAGGCGGAGAGGACGACCGGGTTGGCGCCGAACCAGACCGACAGGTCGGCCTGAAGGTTCGACGAGAGGGTGTGCTCCATCCACAGATACGAGCAGGTCGGATGCGGCGCATCGACGTGCATCATGGTGGTGTCGGCCCAGCCGGTGGCACCTTCCTCGGGGATCACGCTTGAGACCGGGAAGCCTTCGGACTGCAGCAGGCCCACCTGGAACGGCCAGGAGCCGGAGGCGACAACGCCTTCGTTCTTGAAGTCGTCCATCTGGATGAAGGCATCGTGCCAGTAGCGGCCCACGAGCTTGCGCTGGCCGCGCAGGAGGTCGAGGGCGGCGGCATACTGCTCTTCATTCAGCTCATAGGGCGAGGTGATGCCCAGCTCGGGTTGGTGCGCCATGAGATATTGGGCGGCGTCAGCCACGTGGATCGGGCCGTCATAGGCCTGAACGCGGCCGACGTTGGACGAGCCGTCCGGCAGGGTCTGCTCTTCGAAAACAACGCTCCACGAGGTCGGCGGCGTGTCGCCGAAGGCCTCGGTGTTATACATCAGGACGTTCGGGCCCCACTGATAGGGAACGCCGTAGTGGACGCCGTCCACGGTATGCCACGGAGCATCCTTGAGGCGATCGTCAATGTTCGCCCAGGACGGGATCAGAGAAATATTCACGGGCTGCACCCGCTTGCCCGCGATCAGTCTGAGCGAGGCGTCGCCGGAGGCGGTGACGAGGTCAAAGCCGCCTTCATTCATCAGCGCGACCATCTCGTCCGACGTGTTGGCTGTCTTGACGACGACCTGACAGCCGGTGGCTTCTTCAAACTTCGTGACCCAGTCAAACTCGGCCATTGTTTCGCCGCGCTCGATATAGCCGGCCCAAGCGACGATGCTCACCTGGCCCTCGGGGGTTCCAAGCGAGGCGACCTGCGCCAGTGCGGGGGTGACGGCCATCGCGACGGCGACAGCGGTAGTGCCCATTAGTCGAATTGATTTCATCTTTTTACTCCCTGACGATCCTGGCCGCGTTCAAGCCGTGGCCTTCGGTAATCGCCGCCACGATAGGAGGCACGCGAGAAATCGCAAATTCAAAACGCAGAATGGGGCTATCGGTTTTTCCGATAGGTCGCGATCCCCCGAGGATTCAGTGGTTCGGGATCGCGCTTTGCGCGGAACGGACAAAATTCAGGGCGGGCGGAGAGAGCGGCGCGCCGCGGCGCCAGGCGAGGCCGACCTGCACATTGGGCAGATCTCCCGAGACATCGCGAATCTCGATCCGGTCGCCTTCGAGCGACCAGGGGCGGTAGACGAGGCCCGGCAGAATGGCGATGCCGGCCCCTGTCGCCACAAGGCTGCGGACGGCCTCGACCGAACGGGTGCGGAAGCTGATCTCGGGCCGCGAGGCCATCGCGCCCATAAGCTCGCGCGTGCTTTCCTCGATCTCGTCGACCATCAGCTGGATGAGCTGCTCGCCCGCCAGTTCCTCAAGCTCGATCGCCTCTTGCTGGGCCAACGGGTGGCCGAGCGGAAGCCAGAGGCGGTAGGGCGAGACAAGAAGGGTTTCGACATGGAGGGCGAGGCGGTCTTTGACGGAAGAGGTCAGGAGAACGGCCACGTCCAATTCGCCGCCAATCAGAAGGTGCTGAAGGTATTCGCCGCTATCTTCGATGACGTTGAGTTCGACCTGCGGATAGGCGCGGCGGAAGCGGGCGAGAAGGTCGGACAGGACATAGCCCGCGACAAGCGAGGTCACGCCCAGCGAAAGCCGGCCGGTGGCCTGTTCGGCCTCGTCACGGAACGCCTGACGGGCGCCGGCGACATCGGAGAGGATCTGGCGGGCGTGGCGCAGGAAGGCCGAGCCCTTGTGGGTGATCTCAAGCCCCCGCGCCTGCCGTTCGAAGAGGGTCACGCCCAGATCATCCTCAAGCGCGCGGATTGCCTCGGTCACCGAGGATTGCGAGATCGACAACATCCGCGCGGCCCCCGAGACCGAGCCCTGCTCGGCCGCGGCGACGAAGAACTGAAGCTGGCGCAGGGTGAATGCCAAGGGGGCCTCCGGGCTGGATGGCCTCAGTTGAACGGGATTTGGGAGGGAGTGTCACCCCCTGAAAGGCGGCCTAAAACGAAACCGGGCCGCACGAGGGCGGCCCGGGGATCTGTCTTGCCAAAGAAGAGGCTACTGCAGCGATACAGGCGCCAAGGCGCAGGAGAGGCAAGCCTCGCCCATGCCATGGATCGCAATATTATAGTCGGCGATCGTGTCTTCCCGCGCGGTGTCGAGAAGTTTGCTTGCGACCACTGCCGCATCTTTGGTTCCAAACTTGCTGCCAACGATCGCGGCATAGCCAGCCACAACTGGCGCGGCGAAGGAGGTGCCGTAGAGGCAATGGCCCGTGCCCACGTCGCCGCATTTCGGGCCATAGTTGGCAAACTCGTCACCAAAGAGACCGCCAGCATCAACCCCCACTACGAGGAACTGAGCCTGAACGGTCTGGTTCGAACCTGCAATAGTCGAATAGCTGGCAATCGAAGCGGGACTTGTTGTTCCATTGGATTGAAGCGCCCCGACAAAGATCGCCCCCGGCGCGCCGATCAGCGCAAGACCGAGGTAGTCCTGATAATAGACGGTATTTCCGGAGGAATCCGTGCCAACCGGGAACGGATCACCAACCGCAAGATTCGACTCGTTGCCAGCCGCTTTTGCCATTAGCGCCGTCCCGTTCCAGGCGGCGTCGATCAGGCTCTGATCCCGCTTCGAGAAAAGGAGATTATCGACGTTATAGCCAGCGGTCGTCTGGAGGCTGTAGCTGGCGTTCACAACGTTGAAGACCGAGCTGCCGAACCGCACGGGACCACCACCGGACCAGTCGCGTTGGACAACAGTGGCACCCGGCGCAATCATGCCAGCGATCTCAGACGTATAGTCGCCATGGTGTTTCAGGGTCACGTCGACAAGGTTCAGTCGGCCCTCGAAAATGTCGCCCGACGAGAAATCGTCGACGACCGTGATCGTTGAGCCCGCGCCTTTATACCCCAAGGCCCACATGTCATCGACGTCCGATGCCATCCAGCCGTAATAGGTCGGCGAAGGAGTGCTGCCGCCGCCGCCGCCACCACCGCCGCCGCCGGGTTTGCCGCCGCCGCCACCCTTGGCGAGCAGGGCCACATCGAGATCCACCGCCATCGCTGCGGGTGCGGCTAGAAAGGATGTTGCCGCCAGAAGGGCGACCGCTGAGAGTTTGAGGGTCGAAACGCGCATGTCTTCAAAACTCCTTTGTCTATGACCGGGGCCAGAATTTCCGCTGGTCAGCATATTCAAAGGTATTTTTCCACGAGCGGCAGGTTCTGCCTAGGAAATTATGAAAGAAATCGGGCAAGCCCCCGAAAATACGCCATACAAAAATGGCGGACCATCAAAATTCGCCACGGAGCCGCGACAGTTGTGCGACGAGCCGCCGACTGTTTCAGAATTTGAGCTCCCAGCGCAGGTTCAGGTCGAGCTGCCCCTCGGGGGCTTCGTCCCAGAGATAGTCGAGCGTTTCGGCGGGCGGCAGGTAGGTGCCGGACATTCGGCAATTCACCGTCTGGACCCCGCCGATCGCGCCGTAATCGGCGGCGCAGGCATCTTCGGTGAGACGTCCTCCAAAGCGGAAGGTGGTCGAAAGGCTGACGGTCCAACCGTCCTCGAGATCCTGCACGCTCAGGAACCCAAGCGTCAGAGCCGGGTCGATACGGTATTTCCCGCCCTCCTCACCCGTTGAGAACCCCCAGAAAACCCCGTTGGCCGCGTCGATCTCGGTGAGCCAGGTCATCTGCAAGTCCTGCCAGCCCGAGGCATACCAAGGGGCCATGTCGATCTGGCTTCCGTCGGAATAGATCTGATCGAGGAAAACGGCATCGCGGACGAGCTGCGAGAGGGACGAACCGGCGCGGACGTCGACGAGATGGGTATAGTCTTGGCCGGAGGCGGGCAGAGCGAGGGCGCAAAGCATAGCTGCGCCCGTCGCCCAGAGGCGGGGCGCTGTCAGGGCTATGCGCGCGTCTCGCTTCATGTCCTCTCAACCGTCGCCGGAAACCGCGTCATTTTCCGGCCCTTCGCTGGCCTTTTCGCGGGCAAACAGGCGCCCACCGGCGAATGGTGGCGATCCTCGGGGCCGCTTGTCAAATGCCCTTCGCGGCACACGCACGAGTTGACAGGCGCGGGCCGATCCCGGAACGATGGCACGGCAGGCAGGAGCGCCAAGTGAAAACGGAGACGGAATGCCCCCCTCGAGCGGAGATCCGGCGATCACCCCGGAACGTCTTGTCGAGTCTCTTCAGAAGACCTCGATCTTTTCGGCCATCGCCGACAAGCAGTTGCAGGCCCTGGCCCGCGCCTGTCAGGTGATCCGGCTTGCGCCGGGCGAACGGCTTTTCGAACAGAACGAGACCGGCGACGCGGCCTATCTGATCCTAGAGGGCACCATCGATATCGAGGTGGCGACCGAAACCGGCCCCTCGATCGTGGCCAAGGTTAGCGCGGGGGAGCTCGTGGGTGAAATCGCCGCCTTCTCGGACCGCAAGCGCAACGCGGCGGTCCTGTCGCTGACGGGGGCACAGCTTTTGCGGATCGGACGCGAGGCGATCTTTGACCTCATGCAGCGCGATCCCTCTTGCGCGATGAACGTGATCGCCGAGTTGGGCGGGCGGCTCGACCGGTCGAACAACTCGGTCGCGGTCATGTCGCAGGCGGCGCAGGCGCTGGCCAAGGGTTCGTTCGAGCCCGATATGCTTTCGGCGCTGCGCCACGGGGCGGATCGCTACAGCCACTTTGCCGATATTTTCGAGAGCATGGCCAAGGAGATCACGACCAAGCACCTCTTCCAGCAGGAGATGAGCACTGCCGAGGTGATCCAGCGCTCGTTCCTGCCCAAGTCGATCAGCGCGGGCGCACGGGCGGGCCAGTTCGAGGTCGCGGCCGACATGAAACCCGCCAAGCAGGTGGGCGGCGATTTCTTCGATTACTTCATGGTCGACGACAAGACGCTGGGCCTTGCGGTGGGCGATGTCTCGGGCAAGGGGATTCCGGCGGCGATCTTCATGAGCGTGACGCGCACCGTCCTCAAGACCATCGCGCGGCGGGGCCATCCAGCGGGTGAGGTGGTGGCGGCGCTGAACGATCTTCTGGCCGAGGACAATAGTGAGAGCATGTTCGTCACCCTCTGCTATGCGCGGCTCGATCTGGAAACAGGGCGCCTCGACTATGCCAATGCGGCTCATGAAGAGGCCTATATCCTGCGCGCCGACGGCACGCCCGAGCAGATCGGCCCCGAGGGGCCGGCGGTCGGGCTTTTCGAGGGGATGCCTTATGGCGATGGCGAGAGGATGCTTGTGCCGGGCGATACGGTCATCTTCGGAACCGATGGCATCACCGAAGCCTTTGGGCAGGGCGGAGCCATGTTCGGAACCGAACGCTTTACCGCCCTCATGGCGCGCCTGAAGGGCGCGGCGGTGAAGGACACGGTGGGCGGGATCATGGCAGACGTTCTGGCCTTCGCGGAAGGCGTGCCCCAGTCGGACGACATCACCTGCCTTGTGACGCGGTATATCGGCCCCTAGGCTTCGCGCTGGCAGAACCGCGCCGTCAGGACATTGCGCCCCTCGCGCCTTTCGTATTCGAGCGAGGTTGCCGCCTCGCGCATCAGAAGAATTCCAAAGCCGCCGATCGAGGCGCTTTCGAGATCGGTCATCGCCTCGGGCGAGGCGCGTTCAAGGGGATCGAATTCCACACCGTTATCAATAATCTCGATCTCGGCGCAGCCGCCCTTCTGACCAAGGCGCACCTCGACCTTGCCCCCCTGCCCGCTCTTCAACCCATAGCGAATGGTATTCTCGACGGCTTCGTTGAGGCAGAGCTTCATCCGCTCGAACACATCTTCGGATGCACCGTGGTTCGCTTCGAGCCAAAGGTTCATCCGTGCGATCTCGGCGAGATCGGCACCAAGGGTAATCGCCGTGTCGGCCATGGTCAGGAGGCGGCGATGACAGCCGATTGTTCGTCGTCGGCGATCGGCACGATCCGGTCGAGACCGGTCGTGAACATCACCCGCCGTGCCGCATCGTTGGGATTGAGGAGGACAAGCTTGCCGCCCCGCCCACCAAGCGCCTTGGCCGTCTTGACCAACACGCGGATGCCCACGGAAGCCAGGAAATCGACATGGGTCAGATCGGCGACGATCCGGGTCTTGCTTTGATCAATCGCCGCGAAATGGGCGTCGGCCACATCGGAGCCGGCCACATCGAGCGAACCGGTCATCGTCACCTTGAGAACCCCGTGGTCGAGTTCCTTGTCCTTGATCTCCATGAGCTATCCTTTCCTGCAGCGCGAACGCCGAATCTATTCCAACTTTGAGATATTAGCGCACACGAACCCCTCAGGTGGCAAGCACGTCGAACAGACCGCTAGGCGAGACCAATTGGCGCGGGGGGAGGGAAGTGGTGCCCGGGGGCGGAATCGAACCACCGACACGAGGATTTTCAATCCACTGCTCTACCCCTGAGCTACCCGGGCACGGGAAACGGGCCGGTCTGGTCCGTTGGGTGAGAGGCTTCTAGACGGGGGCTGCGGGGGTGTCCAGAGGGTTTTGCGGAAAAAGTTCAGTGCGGTTTGACGGGGGCTTCGCCCAGCGCGCGGGCGGCTTCTTCGGCGTCTTCGGGGTCGTCCGAGGGGATCGCGTAGCGCTCGCCGAGCCAGCGGGAAAGGTCCACGTCGGCGCAGCGTTTCGAGCAGAAGGGGCGATAGGCCTCGGCCGTGTCTTTTCCGCAGATCGGGCAGGCCATCAGCCGAGCCCCGCCAGCATCTGGGCGGTGTTCAGCCGCTCGCGTTTGCGTTGGAGTTCGAAGAGGCCCATCTGCGTCCAGCCGACGAGCGAGGTTTCGATCGGGTCGTTCTTGAACGAGGCCCGCAGCGATTGCTCAACCTGTTTGCGGTGCGCTTTCGACATGGGGGCGAAATCGACGGCGATCTGGCCGCCGAGGCCGCGCAGGCGCAGGGCGCGCGGCAGGGCGCGGCAGGCGGCGAGGTTGGCCTTGAGCGCCGCGGCGGGCGAGGTGTCGCCGCCGGTATTCACATCGACCGCCACAAGGGCGCGGGTGGCTTCGACATACATCGTCCCCTCGCCCAAGCTCACCAGCGGGCCTTTCAGCGCCTCGATCTGGTCGAGGATGCCGTGGGTCGCGAAAGAGCCTTCGTCGGGGACGACCTCGGCCGGGATCGTCCATTCGCGCCAGGCGAGGACATGGGGGCCGTCGCCTTCGGTGAGCGCCTCGGGCTCGGTGCCTTCGGCGTCGGCCATGACGGCATCGGCAAGGTCGGCCATGGCGGCGATATCTTCGGCGATGTCGTCGTCCTCGGCGCCGGCGCAGGAGGAACGCAGGATCAACCCATCTTCGCCCTCCATCACCGCGCGGGCGAGGCCGAGAAGGCGGTCGCGCTCGTCCTCATCGTCGATCTGGCGGCTGATGTTGATGCCGGGCGCGCCGGGGGTGACGATGGCGTAACGGCTTTTGAAGAGGATGCGGTCGGTGACGGGCACGGCCTTGCCGCCCTCGGCGTAGCCGGTGACCTGCACAAGCATTGGCTGGCCGGGCTTGAGGCCTTTGCCCTGCCGCAGGAAGGCGGTCTCGCCGTCGGGAAGGCGAAGCATCATGCCGCCCTGCCCTTTCAGGGGCCGGTCACAGATCGCGCGAAAGATCGCGCCGGGGCGCGGGGCGCTGTCGTCGTCGATCAGAAGATCGTCGAGCTTGCCATCGACCAGAATGGCCGCGGCTTCGCGCCCGCCGATGTGATCGAGAAGGATCGAACGGCCCTTCATGCTTGAACTCCGTAAAGAGGATAGCCCGCGGCCACGAGAAGCCCCGCGGTCTCGGCAAGGGGAAGGCCCACAACACAGGTGAAGGAGCCGGTGATCCACGGGATAAACGCGCCTGCCGGGCCTTGGATGGCATAGCCGCCGGCTTTGCCCTTCCAGTCTCCGCTGGCGATATAGGCATTGACCTCGGGGTTGGACAGAAGCTTCATCGCCACGGTCGTCTGCACATCCTTGACCCAGATCTTGCCCCCGCGCTTCACGGCAACGGCGGTGATGACCTTGTGGCGGCGGCCGGAGAGAATGTGCAGGAATTCGGCCGCCTCGCCTTCGTTCCCCGGCTTGCCAAGGATGCGGCGGCCCAGCGCCACGGTGGTATCGGCGCAAAGGACGATCTCGCCCTCCGCCGCAGGCACAGCCTCGGCCTTGGCGCGCGCCAGCCGCTTGACATAGTCGCGCGGCAGCTCGCCCTTCAAAGGCGTCTCGTCGATATCGGGGGGGCGCACGGCATCCGGCACCACGCCGATCTGCGCCAGAAGCTCCAGCCGCCGCGGCGATCCGGAGCCCAAGATCAGCCGCAGCCCGCTATCGGGCCGTTCGGTGCTCACTTGAAGCGATAGTTGATCCGACCCTTGGTCAGATCGTAGGGGGTCATTTCCACCTGAACCTTGTCGCCAGCCAGAACGCGGATGCGGTTTTTCCGCATCTTGCCTGCCGTATGCGCGATGATCGTATGGCCGTTTTCCAGCTCGACCAGGAATGTCGCGTTCGGCAGGAGTTCCTTCACGACACCGGGGAATTCGAGCAGTTCTTCCTTGGCCATGTGATCTCCTGAGTATGTCCGTCCGCCAAATTTCGCGAACGGCGCCTAAATGCGCTCAAAGAACCCGATTTTCAAGCGATAATCAGCGGAAGGGCCGGGTCGTGACGGAATTGACGCGGTGATCCTGTTCCGGCCAGTGGGCGAAGTTGTTGACCTGACCGAAGGTGCGCGAGGCGGAGATGCGGACAGGGTCGACTTCGGCGATCACCCAGCCTTCGGCGTCGACCGCGCCTTGGGCGATGATCCCGTTCTGCGGCAGGCCGAAATCGGGCGGGCAGAAGATCGCGGCCGAGCCCGTGCCTTGCTCGAGTAGCGGGCAATCTTCGACAGGCCCCAGAACCGGCGAATGGACGATCAGGCACTGGCTTTCGATCGCACGGGCACGGCAGGATTGGCGCACGCGGGTATAGCCGGCCTCGAACTCTGTGGCGGATGGCACGAGGATCATATCGGCGCCCTGTTCGACAAGGGCGCGGGTGAAGAGCGGAAACTCGCTGTCATAGCAGATCTGGATACCGATCTTGCCGAAGGGGGTCTCGAAGAGCTTGTTCTCCTGCCCCGGCGCGAGGCTGATCGCCTGACGTTCCCACGGGGTCGGCACGAGCTTGTCACACCAATCAACGCCACCTTCAGGCGACAGAAAATAGGACCGGTTGACGATGCCCTGCGCCGCACGGGCCATGAGAGAGCCCGCCAGAATATAAACTCCGTATCTCTGCGCGAGCCTTGCGTGGAGATCGGCCCAGCCTTGGGCGGCATCGGCCAGCCGCTCGGCCCACGCGATCGCCCCAACGCCAATTGGCCGCTCGCCGATCATCGCCGCTTCGACACCGCCGTATTCGGGGAACACAAGGATCTGCGCCCCGGCCAATGCCGCATTGGCCACCCAGGCCTCGAGCCTTGCCTCAAGCGAGGCCCGATCCGCGTGCCAGACCGGGCGATAGACAGATGTCGCGATCTTCATTCGGTGGGGCCTCCCCATTGATGGTTGCCCGGCTCGGTCGGCGGACCAAAGCGTTCGATCAGGCGGCCGATGATCTGGTCGCGTGTCTGGCGATAACTCACCAGCCGCGCCTCACGACCCTCGCCAAGGCCGGTCGGATCGAGAACGGGCCAGTATTCGACCTCGAGATGATAAAAGCGCGTGAGGTCAAGCGCTCGGCGCTGGCTCGCAGGCGAGAGCGCCAGCACCAGATCGAAGGACGACAGATCGTCGCCCCAGTCCTGCATCTCGTCGAACGACCGCGAGCGGTGGCGCGACAGCTCGACCCCGATTTCCTGACAGACTGCCACGGCAAACCCGTCGATCTCGAGATCATTATGAACCCCGACAGACTGGATATAGCAGGCCTGACCGTAGAATTTCTTCATGATCCCCTCAGCCATGGGCGAGCGGACCGCGTTATGATCGCAGCAGAACAAGACAGATTGCGGCAGGGCGCTGGGGCTCTTGTCTGCCTCCATCTTAGCCCCCGAAATGCAGAACGCAGATCAGGGTGAAGAGGCGGCGGGCGGTGTCGGTATCGACCTCGGCCTTGCCTTCGAGCCGCTCCTGCAAGACGCGGGCGCCTTCGTTGTGAATGCCGCGGCGGGCCATGTCGATGGTCTCGATCTGGCTCGGGGCGGCGGTTTTCACCGCATCAAAATAGCTTTCGCAGATCTGGAAATAGTCTTTCACCACCTGCCGGAACGGCCCGAGCGAGAGGTGGAATTCGCCCGCGGGCGTGTCGTCCTCGGCGGCGATGCCGAAGACGAGGCGACGATCGCGAATCGACAGATGCAGCTTGTACGGCCCCGGCGGCACATCGCGCCCCTCGCGGGCCGGAAGCGCGAAGCTGTTGGCCTCCAAGAGGTCGAACATTGCCACGCGGCGTTCCTGTTCAATCTCGGGCGTGGGCGCAGGCAGGCCGCTATCGTCAAGGTCGATGTGGATGATCTTCGACATGGGCCTATTCCTTGTTCAGCCGGTCAAGCCGCGCCCGGACCGACAGGCCATGCGCCTGAAGGCTTTCCGATTTCGCCAGCGTTTCGGCGGCAGGACCGATGTCGCGCAGCGCCTCGGGCGTCATCCGCGAGAGGGTCGTGCGCTTGAGAAAATCCATGACCGAAAGCCCCGACGAAAACCGCGCCGACCGCGCCGTGGGAAGCACGTGGTTCGGCCCGCCGATGTAATCGCCGATGGCTTCGGGCGTCCAGCCGCCGATGAAGATCGCGCCGGCGTGGCGGATGCGGGCGGCAAGCGCGTCGGCATCCGCGACACAGAGCTCGAGGTGCTCGGGGGCGATCCGATCCGACAGGCGCGCGGCCTCTTCCAGATCGCGCACGGTGATCACCGCCCCAAACTCGCGCCAGCTCGCCCCGGCGATGGCGCGGCGCTCAAGCGTCTCGAGGCGCTTGTCGACCGCGGCAGCAACGGCGCGGCCAAAAGCGGGATCGGTGGTGATCAGGATCGACTGGGCGCTTTCGTCGTGCTCGGCTTGGCTGAGGAGATCGAGGGCGATCCAGTCGGGATCGTTGTCGGCATCCGCAATAACAAGGATTTCCGAGGGGCCGGCAATCATGTCGATGCCGACCTTGCCAAACACGCGCCTCTTGGCGGCGGCAACGAAAGCGTTGCCGGGTCCGGTGATCTTGTCGACCGGCGCGATGGTCTCGGTGCCATAGGCGAGTGCGGCAATCGCCTGCGCCCCACCGATCCGGTAGACCTCGTCGACGCCGGCAAGACGTGCTGCGAGAAGAACGAGCGGGTTGGCCTGACCGCCGGGCGTCGGGACGGTAATGGCGAGACGGTCCACCCCAGCGACCTTGGCCGGGATCGCATTCATCAGAACGGACGAGGGGTATGAGGCGAGCCCGCCCGGCACATAGAGCCCGGCCGCTTCGACAGCAGTCCAACGCCAGCCCAGCGTGGCGCCGGTCTCATCGGTCCAGCTCGCATCCTCCGGCATCTGGCGGGTGTGATAGACGCGAATGCGCTCCGCGGCGAGCTCAAGCGCCTCGCGCTCGGCGGCAGGTACGTTAGCGCAATGCGCGTCGATCTCCGTTTCGGAAAAGCGCAGGGTTTCGGACGTGAGGTGCAGCCGGTCAAACTTCGCGGTCAGCTCGATCACCGCCGCATCGCCGCGAGACCGCACATCGGCAATGATTCCGGCGACGATGGCATCGACGTCAGGGCTATCTTCGCGCTTCATGCCCAGAAGGCGGGTGAACGCCACCTCGAAATCGGGGCTCGCGGACTCAAGAAACTGCGGCATGATCATCTCCTGTTCCCGCCCTGATAACGAGCGCGGCCCGAGGCTTCAATGCCGGGAGGTGAAAGGGGGCTCTGCCCCCTCGCGCTGCGCGCTCACCCCCGGGATATTTATGGGCCTCGGAGAAACACATCCATTCCCTCTCAGAGGCCCAAAAGTATCCCGGGGTGAATGGCCGAAGGCCAGAGGGGCAGAGCCCCTCACGCGCCGTGATCGGGCATCTTTTGGGATGGTGCGATATAGGGGCGGGTCACGTCCTTGAGGACGATCTCGAGCGCCTCGACGTCCAAAGCGATGGCGCCATCGCCTGCCAATGTCAGTTCGACTGTGCCGGCGCCGTCTTCGCCGGGAGTAAAGGCCACAGCCAGGATCGACAGGATCGTGTCGGCCTCGCGCCGGTCGATGCCTTGCGAGCGGACCTTCATCACGTCTTCCACGGCCAGAACCGACTGGACCCGCTCGACCGGACGGCCGCGCTTGGTGGCGGCGTCGATGTCTTCCCAGCGGAAGCGGTTGAGGAGGAGGGCGAAGCGGCGCTCTTGCGGGAGCCAGCGCATTTCCGAGCCGGGGAAAATCGCGTCCTGCACCAAGGCCGAAAGGACCGAGAGATCCTCGGCGTCGAGCGCCTTCAACCGCAGCGGGGCTTCGCCTGCGTCTTCGAACCGTGCGTCTTCGTTCACTCGCCCTTCATCCTTTCAATCGAGGCGCCCACGGCGCTCAGCTTCTCTTCAACGTGCTCGTAGCCACGATCCAGATGATACACACGGGCGACGCGGGTTTCACCCTCGGCAGCGAGGCCCGCCAGAATGAGCGAGACCGAAGCGCGCAGATCGGTGGCCATCACAGGCGCGCCGCGCAGGCGCTCGACGCCTTTCACCGTAGCCACACCGCCATGCACGTCGATCTGGGCGCCCATCCGCATCAGTTCCGGCGCATGCATGAAGCGGTTCTCGAAGATCGTCTCTTCGAGGTGGCTCTCGCCCGCCGCGGTGCACATGAGCGCCATCATCTGCGCCTGAAGGTCGGTCGGGAAGCCGGGGAAGACCTCGGTCTTGACGTTCACCGCACGGATGCGGCCGTTCTTGCGAGCCACTTTAAGGCCCGCTGGGGTCTCGGTGATCGAAACGCCTGCCTCGTCGAGTTTTTCGCAGAAGGATTGCAGAAGGTCGATGCGTCCGCCGATCAATTCGACCTCGCCGCCAGCGATGACCGGGGCGATCATATAGGTGCCAAGCTCTATCCGGTCGGTGACGACCTGATGGGTCGCGCCGTGCAGGCGGTCGACGCCCTCGATGGTGATGGTCGAGGTGCCTTCGCCCTCGATCTCGGCGCCCATCGCCCGCAGGCATTTCACCAGATCGACGATCTCGGGCTCGCGGGCCGCGTTTTTCAGGACGGTCGTGCCTTTGGCGAGGGTTGCCGCCATCACGATGTTCTCGGTCGCGCCGACCGAGGCAAAGCGCAGCTCGACCACGGCACCTTTGAGGCCGCCCTTGGTCTTGGCGTGAAGGTAGCCGTCGCGCAGCTCGATCTCGGCGCCGAGGGCTTCGAGGCCGGTGATATGGATATCCATGGGGCGGGCGCCGATGGCACAGCCGCCTGGCAGCGAGACGGTGGCATAGCCTTCCCGCGCCAGAAGCGGGCCGAGGACCAGATTCGAGGCGCGCATCTTGCGGACGATTTCATAGTCGGCGGTGGTCGAGGCAAGATTGTAGCTCGAGAGCGTAATGACCTGCCCGCCCTGCATCGAGGCAACCTCGGTGCCGAGCGATTGCAGAAGTTGGCTCATGGTGCGGATGTCCGAGAGGCGCGGGACGTTGGTCAGCGTCAGCGGCTCTTCGGTCAGGAGCGTGGCGGGCATCAGGGTCAGCGCCGCGTTCTTGGCGCCCGCGATGCGAATCTGCCCGTGAAGGGGCGTGCCGCCCCGAACGATAATGGAATCCATGCCTGCCTACTCTTTCCCACTCTGCGGGGCGTCTTCGGCCCCTGCCTTCAATTCAATCTCTTGGCCCGATGCCGCCCGCGCCCGTGCCTGCGCCTTGCGCCGGGCCATATTGGCCTTGAGCGCGGCTTTGAGCCTGTCGTCGCGGGTCGCGCCCGGCTTGGCTCCGGTTTTCGGGCTTGAATTCTTTGTCATACACGCCCTGTTACCGGAAGGCGCAAAAACCGTCCAGAGAGGGCTTGCGCCTCCAGCGGAATGCAGCTAATCCCCCGCCTCACGGACGCTGCGGTAGCTCAGTGGCAGAGCACTCCCTTGGTAAGGGAGAGGTCGAGAGTTCAATCCTCTCTCGCAGCACCATCCCTCCATAAGATAGTCGGTAATGCCCCCCGGGCGCCCCTAGCTATGCCCGATATCCCGCCGCGCGACGGCGGTAGCTTTGATAATTGCGAAGATCTCCTGCCCTTCCTCCAGCTCGAGCGCCGCTGCCGAGCGGCGGGTGACCCGGGCGAGGAGGCGGGCGCTTCCGGCTTGGAGGCCCACGGCGACACCGGGGCCTTTGCCTTGGGCGAGGCCGGTGATTTTCACGGGCAATACGTTGAGGGCGCTGATCTCTTTGGGGGCGGTGCGGGCCAGAATCACGTCGGAGGCGGCCACGCGGACGCGCGCTGTCGATCCTTCGGGGCCGAGCCGGCAGGGAAGGATCAGCGCGCCGCCGTCGAAGACTAAGCGGCTGAGGTCGTCGCGGGCGTCATAGCTTTCCACCGTGCCGGTGATCACCGCGCCCGCTTCGCGCACGCCAAGGCTGCGCACCGAGGCGGGATCGGAGAGGACTTGGGCCACGGGGCCGGAGCGGAGCACCCTGCCCCGATCGACGATCACGAGCGTTGTCGCCAGCCGCGCCACTTCCGACATATCGTGGCTGACGTAGAGGATCGGCAGTTCGGTCTCGTCGCGCAGGCGCTCGAGGTAGGGCAGGATTTCCTCTTTGCGTTCGGCGTCGAGGGCCGAAAGCGGCTCGTCCATCAAAAGGATGCGCGGGCCGGACATGAGCGCTCGGCCCAGCGCCACGCGCTGGCGCTCGCCGCCGGAGAGGGTCGCGGGGCTGCGCGCAAGAAGCGGGCCGAGGCCGAGCATGGCGATGACCCGTTGGGCATCGACCGAGCCGCCGTAGCTGAGGTTGCGGGCCACGGTCATGTGCGGGAAGAGGCGGCCGTCTTGGAAGACGTAGCCGACCTTGCGGGCCTGAACGGGCAGGTCGATGCCCTTGGCGGCGTCGAATAGGACCGTGCCGCCCACCTCGATCCGGCCCGAGGCGGGGCGGACGAGGCCGGCCACCGCGTTGATGAGCGTGGTCTTGCCCGCGCCGGAGCGGCCGAACAGGGCGGTGACGCCGGCGGGGGCCTCGAAGGCGGCCTCGGCGGTGAAATCGGGAAGCTCTATTCGCAGATCGACCGTGAGCATCAGAGCGCCCCCGTCTTCTTGAGCGACCGCCGCGCCAGCCATTCCGAAAGGCCCAGGGCGGCAGCGGCGAGGACGACCGAGACGACCGCAAGGCTCAAGGCCAGAGGCTCGGCCCCCGGCACGTCGAGGGCGGCGTCGATGGCGAGCGGCAGGGTGCGGGTCTGGCCGGGGATGTTGGAGACGAAGGTGATCGTCGCGCCAAACTCGCCCAAGCCCTTGGCAAAGCCGAGGACGGCGCCTGCGAGGATGCCCGGCAGGATCATCGGCAGGGTGACGGTGGCGAAGATGCGCCAGCGCGAGGCGCCGAGGGTGGCGGCGGCTTCTTCAAGCCTGGGGTCGACCGCCTCGATGGCGAGGCGGATGGCGCGGACCACGAGGGGAAAGCCCATGACCCCCGCCGCCAGCGCCGCGCCGGTCCAGCGGAAGGCGAAGACGAGGCCGAAGACCTCATCGAAGAAGGCTCCAAGCGGGCCTTTGCGACCGAAGGCAAGAAGGAGCAGGTAGCCCGTCACCACAGGCGGCATGATCAGCGGCAAGTGGACGAGGATGTTGAAGGCCCAGCGCCCCGGAAACCGCCCCCGCGCCAAGGCGAGCGCTGCAAGAAGGCCGAGCGGCACGCTGAAAAGCGTCGCGGTTGCGGCCACTCGGACCGAAAGCCAGACGGCCTGCCATTCCTCGGGGCCGAGCCCTTCCATCACGGCGCCCCTTTCACATCGAAACCCGCAGAAAGGAAGATGGCCGCTGCGGCCTCGCCCTGCAACCATGTAAGGAGGCTGGCGGCGGCATCGGGTGCGGTGCTCTCGGCGGTGATCGCGGCGGGATAAACGATCTGCGGGTGGCTGTCCTCGGGGAAAGACGCAAGGATCGCGAGGTCGGGCGCGGCGGTTGCGTCGGAGCGGTAGACCACGGCCATCTCGGCCTCGCCCAGATCGGCGAGCGTGAGGGCGGCGCGGACGTTATCCGTCTCGACAATGAGCGCCGCGAGCGGCTCCCAGAGGCCCAGCGCCTCAAGCGCCGCGCGGGCATAGATGCCGGCGGGGACGGAGTTGGTCAGCGCCAGCGCGATGCGCCCCTCGCCCAATCGGGCGGGTAGGCTCTCCAGCGGATCAATCGGATCGCCTCGCCCCACGACCACGAGCGCGTTGCCTAGAAGGTTTACTCGGCTTTCGGGGGCGATCCCGCCCTCGCCTTCCAGCCAATCCATCCAGTCAGCGCTGGCCGAGATGAAGAGGTCGGCGGGCGCGCCTGCGTCGATCTGGCGGGCAAGGGCCGAGGTGCCGGCGTAGGAGACGACTGCTTCACCGCCCGTCTCGGCCGCCCATCCGGCAACCACCTCGTCGAGCGGGCCTTGCAGGCTGGCGGCGGCAAAGATGACCAAGGGGCCGGCCCCGGCGGGCAGGGCCAGCAACATCGCCGCGACAATGGGCAGTAGGCGCTTGAACATGGTCTGCAAATATCGCTTTGCCATTGTGGCTGGCAACCCAAGAAGAAATCGGGCACAATCGCCCGCAATAAAAAGCATTTCACCGGCGAACGAGCAGCAAGCAGCCGGAGAGTTTATGGCAGGCGAACCTATGTCCGGACCGATCCAGATCCCGCTGAAATTTCAATCCGGACGCAAGACCGATGTGCGATCGCAGTTTGCCGCGCTCTGCTACCGGATCGTCGAGGGCGAGGTCGAGGTCTGCCTCGTCACCAGCCGACGCACCAAGCGGTGGATCCTGCCCAAGGGCTGGCCGATGCACAAGCAGACGCCCGCCGATGCCGCCGCGATCGAAGCCTATGAAGAGGCGGGCCTGAAGGGCACGCCCAAGGATATCTGCCTCGGCGTCTATTCTTATGTGAAGCGGCTTAAGACCGGGGATATTCCGGTGACTGTGCTGGTCTATCCGGTTCTGGTGACGGAAATTCTGGCTGAGTGGCCCGAACGCGAGCAACGCATCCGCAAGTGGTTCTCGCTCAAGAAGGCGGCCAAGAAGGTTGATGAGCCGGAACTCAAGGCGATCTTGCGCAGCTTTGATCCGCTGCATTTGTCGCGTTGACCCTTTGCGCGGGGCGCGTTTGTCATTAGATTGGCAAGGGTTGCCTCTCAGGGACAGGACATGATCCGCTACAGCCTCAAATGCGACAAGGGCCACGGCTTTGACAGCTGGTTCAAATCGGCTGATGCCTATGACACCCTCAAGACCTCCGGCATGGTGGCCTGCGCGATCTGCGGCTCGACTGCGGTCGAAAAGACCCTGATGGCCCCCTCGGTGCGGACCGAGCCGGGCGAGCGCCCCTTGGCGGACCAGAAGACCCCGCTCGAAGAGGCGATGACCAACCTGCGGCAGGAGGTCGAGAAGAACTCCGAATATGTCGGCATGAGTTTCGCCTCCGAGGCGCGGGCCATGCACGAGGGCGAGGTGCCGAGCCGGGCGATCTATGGCGAGGCCAAGATCGAGGAAGCCAAGAAACTTCTGGAAGACGGCGTGCCCGTGGCCCCCCTGCCCTTCACCCCGCGCAAGCGCACAAACTGAACGGAAGACCTACATGACCATCGTCATCACCGGCGCCAACCGCGGGATCGGCGCGGCCTTGCTTGAAGGATATGAAAAGGCAGGACGCGGCGCGATCGGCACCGCCCGCTCCCCGAAGGGCGATCTGGCTGTCCTCGATGTGACCGACCCTGCCTCGCAAGAGGCGCTGGCGAAATCGCTGGGCGGCCATCCGGTCGAGCTTCTGATCTGCAACGCGGGGGTCTATCTCGAGAAGGGCCAGCGCTTTGCCACGGGCTATGCCCCCGAGCTGTGGGCGCAGACATTCGCCACCAACGTCACCGGCGTGTTCCTGACCATTCAGGCGCTGATGCCGAACCTCAAGTTGGCCGAAGGCGCCAAGATCGCGATCATCTCGAGCCAGATGGCCTCGGACACCAAGGCCACGGGCGGCAGCTATATCTATCGCGCCTCCAAGGCCGCGGCCCTGAACCTCGGGCGTAATCTGGCGACCGACCTCAAAAAGCAGGGCATCGCCGTGGGGATCTATCACCCCGGCTGGGTGAAAACCGATATGGGCGGCGCGGGCGCAGACATTGGCACCACCGAAGCCGCCGCTGGCCTGATCGCCCGATTCGACGCGCTTTCCCTCGAAACGACCGGCTGTTTCGAGACATGGGACGGCCGGGCCCACCCCTTCTAGGCCCCAAAAGCCACGCGAGCGCGCCAAAATGCTGCAGGAGCAAACCCCGCAGCGATTGGCGCATTGCGCGACCCCTCAAGGAACCGTATGAAGCGGCGACTTTAAGCAAGGGACGACGATGCCCATTCTCGTGATGAAGTTCGGCGGCACATCGGTCGCCAACGTGGACCGCATCCACCGCGCCGCCAAGCGCGTCGCTGTCGAGGTTGCCAAGGGCTATGACGTGATCGTTATCGTCTCGGCGATGTCGGGCGAGACCAACAAGCTTGTCGGTTATGTCAACGAGACCTCGCCGCTTTACGACGCCCGCGAATACGATGCCGTGGTCGCGAGCGGCGAGAATGTGACCGCGGGACTCATGGCGCTGCGGCTTCAGGAGATGGGTGTGATGGCGCGCAGCTGGCAGGGCTGGCAGGTGCCGATCAACACCACCTCGGCGCATGGCTCGGCCCGTTTCGTGTCGATCCCGCGCGAGAATATCGACCGCAAGTTTGCCGAAGGCATGAAGGTCGCCGTGGTGGCGGGCTTTCAGGGCCTGAGCGCCGAGGGCCGGATCACCACGCTGGGCCGGGGTGGATCGGATACGACCGCCGTGGCCTTTGCCGCCGCTTTCGGGGCCGAGCGCTGCGATATCTACACGGATGTGGACGGTGTCTATACAACCGACCCGCGCATCTGCTCGAAAGCGCGCAAGCTCGACAAGATTGCCTTCGAGGAAATGCTCGAGCTCGCCTCGCTGGGCGCCAAGGTCTTGCAGACCCGCTCGGTTGAACTGGCGATGCGCTACAAGGTCCGGCTGCGGGTTCTCAGCAGCTTTGAAGAACAGTCTGATACCGCGGGCACGCTTGTCTGCGACGAGGAGGAAATCATGGAAAGCAATGTTGTCGCCGGTGTCGCCTATAGCCGCGATGAAGCGAAGATGACCCTCATCTCGGTCGCCGACCGCCCCGGCATCGCCGCCGCGATCTTTGGGCCCCTGTCCGAGGCGGGCGTGAACGTGGATATGATCGTTCAGAACATCTCGGAAGACGGCCGCACCGACATGACCTTCTCTTGCCCGACCGATCAGGTTTTGCGGGCCGAAAAGGCCGTCAAGGCCGCGCAAGAGCGGGGCGATATCCGCTATGCCGATCTCGATGTGGATGCGGGCGTTGCCAAGGTCTCGGTCGTGGGCATCGGGATGCGCAGCCACGCGGGCGTCGCCGCCGATATGTTCAAAGCGCTGGCTGGCGAAGGGATCAACATCAAGGTCATCACCACCTCGGAGATCAAGATCTCGGTCCTGATCGACCGCAAATACATGGAGCTTGCCGTGCAGACGCTCCATGATGCGTTCGGGTTGGATAAAGCGGCGGCCAGCTGACCTTCGAGGTGGCGGGCGACCGCCACCTCAAGCTCTAGCGATCCGCTTTCCCCCTCCCCTTTTCACCCCCGATCGCCTATAGCTCTGCCTGAACGGCAAGGTGAGGCAAATGGCCGACAGGTTGGAAAGCGAGAGCCGCAAGCTATTGGGGCGTTTGCGCGATGCGCTGGCGGAAAGCAGTGCGGGGCAAGACCGGCTTGACCGGATTGTGAAGCTTATCGCTGGTTCGATGCAGGCCGAGGTCTGCTCGATCTATCTCTTCCGCGATGCCGAGACGCTCGAACTTTGCGCCACCGAAGGCTTGCAGCCGGAATCCGTCCACCAGACGCGCCTGCGGCTGGGTGAGGGTCTTGTCGGCCGCACGGCAAAATCGCGCGAGGTGATCAACACCGCCAATGCGCCCGCCGAGAAGGGCTTTCGCTATATGCCCGAGACCGGCGAGGAACGGTATTCGAGCTTTTGCGGCGTGCCGATCCAGCGGGTGGGCGAGGCGATGGGCGTTCTTGTGATTCAGTCAAAGGCCGCCCGCGAATTTACCGCCGACGAGGTCTATGCGCTCGAGGTTGTGGCGATGGTGTTGGCCGAGATGACCGAGCTTGGCGCCTTTGTCGGCGAGGGCGCGGCGCTTTCGGCGCGGCACCAGCAGCCGGTGACCTTCCGCGCCGGGATCGCACAGGAAGGGGCCGTCGAGGGCCGTGTCTATCTGCACGAGCCCCGCGTTGTGGTCACCAATCCGGTGGCCGACGACCCGACCGCCGAGCTCGTGCGCCTGCGTGCCGCAATCGAAGCGCTGCGAACTTCGGTCGACGATATGCTCACCCAGACCACCACCGTCAGCGCCGAACAGGTGCAGGTGATGGAAACCTACCGGATGTTTGCCAATTCCCGCAGCTGGATCCGGCGGATGGAAGAGGACGTCGAGCTCGGCCTTTCGGCGGAAGCCGCTGTCGAGAAGGAGCAATCGCTCGCCCGCAGCCGCATGAGCCAGGCGACCGACGCCTATCTGCGCGACCGGATGCACGATCTCGACGATCTGTCGAACCGGCTTTTGCGGATCCTAACGGGGCAAGGCAAGGACACCGGCGCCGAGATGCCCGAGAACCCGATCCTTGTCGCCCGCAACATCGGGCCCGGAGAGCTTTTGGAATACGGCAAGAAGCTCAAGGGTATCGTGCTTGAAGAAGGCTCAGTCGGCAGCCACGCCGCCATCGTCGCCCGCGCCTGGGCGATCCCGCTACTGATCCACGCCGAAGGGATCACCACCGAGGCCCTGAACGGCGACACGATCCTTGTCGATGGCGATCAGGGGCTTGTCCACCTGCGCCCCGACGACACGGTGCAGACCGCGTTCCGCGACAAGGTCGCCATGGCGGCCCGCGCACAGGAACGCTATGCCTCGATCCGCGATCTGCCTGCGAGCGATCTTTCGGGAAAGACCATCGAGCTGAACATGAACGCGGGGCTTATGGCCGACCTGCCCTCGCTGGAGGGTTCTGGCGCGGCGGGCGTTGGCCTTTTCCGCACCGAGCTTCAGTTTCTGATCCGCAACCAGATGCCACGCCGTGCCGAGCTTTCGGCGACCTATTCGCGGGTGATGGACGCGGCCAAGGGCAAGCGCGTGGTGTTCCGCACGCTCGATATCGGGTCGGACAAGGTCTTGCCCTATATGAAGGCGCTGAACGAGCCGAACCCGGCGATGGGCTGGCGGGCGATCCGCGTGGGCCTTGATAAGCCGGGGATCCTGCGGATGCAGGTGCAGGCGCTCTTGCGGGCCGCAAACGGCCGGCCGCTTACGATCATGTTCCCCTTCATCGCCCAGATGGAGGAGTTTCGCGCAGCGAAGGCCGAAGCCCTCAAGACAGTAGAGCGCGAGGCAATTCTGGGGCATCCCCTTCCCTCGAGGCTCGAGATCGGGGCGATGCTCGAGACGCCGGGGCTGGCCTTTGCGCCGGATGCCTTCTTCAACGAGGTGGATTTCATCTCGGTCGGCGGCAACGACCTCAAGCAATTCTTTTTCGCCGCCGACCGCGAGAACGAGATGGTGCGCCGCCGCTATGACACGCTGAACACCAGTTTCCTGAATTTCCTCGAACAGGTCGTCCGGCGCTGCGAGGCGGCGGGCAAGCCCCTGTCGTTCTGCGGCGAGGACGCGGGGCGGCCGATCGAGGCCATGTGCTTTGCCGCCATCGGGTTCAAAGCGCTGTCGATGCGGGCCCCCTCGGTCGGACCGGTGAAGCACCTCCTGCGGCGGGTCAACCTCGACGAGGCGAAGGCGGTGATCGACGAGGCACGGATCCGCGGCGACCAGTCGGTGCGGAAAGCGGTGACCGACTGGCTGGCGGGGCAGAGCTAGGCGCTCTTCTTCCCGAGCCGCTTCTGCCCGAGCACCCGGTGAAACTCCTCGATCACCTCGGCCTCGTCATAGCACTGGGTCAGGCGGCGGAGGCCGAAGTGGACGTGGGCCATTTCGGTGTAGTAGCCGACAAAGGCATAATTGGTCCCCGCTCCTGCTGCCGCGCCGAGGATCGGGACGGCCTGGGCCGCGAGTTTCTGCGACAGGACGGCGGCAAAGCGCGGGGCGACGCGGGCGATGAGGCTGTTGAGGGCGGGGCCGGTGAGGCCGAGGCGGGCGCCGAAAAAGCTCGTGTCGATGCCATCGTCCTCGCTGCCCGGCCCGCCGGCGCCAAAGACCATGAGGCATTGGGCCCGGATTTCGGGATCGGCAAGATCCTCGCCATGCGCCTCGGCCACGCCCTGCACGGCGCGAAAGATCAGGGTTGTGGCAACCGGAAGCTCGGCCAAGGCCGTGCCGATGCCGCCAAGGCCGCCCAATGCGCCGGAAATGGTTCCAAGCACGCGGTTCATCCGCTCCGAGGCGGTCGAACGGCCAAGGCCCCCTTGCCGGCTTTTCTGGGCGATGCCATAGCTTTGCGCCAGCGCCGCACGGGCGGCGGCGTCGATCTGGTCGCGGAAGCCCTTGGGTAGGACGCGGAGCACATCCTCGATCTGCCCGCCCATATAGTTGATCGCGGTCATCAGAAGGCCCGAGGCGGCGCGCTGGCGCTCCACCAGTGCCACGATCTCGGCCCGCCCTGCTGCATCGAGCGGACGGTCGGGATTGATCAGCTTCATCCTGCGATCCTTACCTGTCATGGCCCATAGATGGGCAGGCACGGGCTGCAATGCAATCGCCCGCGCTCAGAGCGCCCGGCGCACGCGCCCCGTGACGCCGTCCCAAGCGCCCCCGACCAACTCGATCCCCAAGACCCGCTCGGGATTGGTGGGGGGCGGCATGACCACGCCCTCGAGTTTGGAAAAGCCGAAGCGCCTGTAATAGGGCAGATCGCCGACAAGCATCACCCGCTCCCAGCCCATCGCTTTGGCCCGCACCAGCGCTTCGTTCATCAAGGTGGCCCCGAGGCCCTCGCCCTGCCGCGTGGGGTGCACCGCCACCGGGCCGAGAAGGATCGCGGGCTTGCCGCCGACCTTCACCGGCCAGTTGCGGATCACGCCGCCAAGGATGCCATCGCTGTCGCGGGCGAGGATGCAAAGCTCACGGATCGGATCGACGCCATTTCGCAGGCGATAGGACGACAAAGCTGTTCGGCCCGGCGCGAAACACAGGTCGTAAAGCGCCTCGACTTCCCACCAGTCGTCCGGTTTTTCGACCGTCAGTTCGATCATTGATCCGGGATTTTCCCCATTTAGGACTGGAAGCGCGCCTACCATGACATTAACTGTCCCGCAAATAGTGGAAAGGGCAAAAGATGTTCTATCGGCCGGAGGCGGGCCACGGGCTGCCGCATAATCCCTTTAGCGCGATCATCGCTCCGCGCCCGATTGGCTGGATCTCGTCGCGCGGGCCCGAGGGCGACAATCTGGCCCCCTATTCCTTCTTCAACGCCGTGGCCTACGAGCCGCCGCAAGTGATGTTTGCCTCGACCGGCGTGAAGGATTCGCTGCGGAATATCCGCGACAGCGGGGTCTTTGCGGTCAACATCGTCGCCTATGCCCAGCGCGACGAGATGAACCGCACCTCGGCCTCGGTTGCACACGGGGTCGACGAGTTTGCCTATGCGGGCATCGCCAAGGCCGAATGCGAGACGATCAACTGCCCGCGCGTGGCCGAAAGCCCGGCAACGCTTGAATGCGTTGTGACCGAGATCGTTGCGCTCAAGGGCGGCAAATCCCACGTTGTCTTTGGCGAGGTGACGGGCGTTCATATGCGCGACGACTACCTGCGCGAGGGGCGGTTCGAGCTGGGCCTTTTCGAGCCGCTGGCGCGCCTTGGCTATCGCGATTACGCGCGGATCAGCGAACCGTTCGAACTCAAGCGCCCCGACGACAAATAGCGCTGATTTGGCCGATTGCGGGCCGCTGGCGCGCGCAGTAAGTCATGCGCGACAACATAAGGAAATCGACATGAAAGCCACCGTCACCTGGGCCGGAAACCGCACCTTTGTCGGCCAGACCGAAAGCGGCCACGCCATCGCCTTTGGCACCGCTCATAACGAGAGCCCCAAGCCCGGCCCTTCGCCGATGGAGCTTCTGCTACTGGGTACCGGAGGTTGTTCGGCGATTGATGTGGTGCTGATCCTCGAGCGCGGGCGCGAGGCTGTAGAGGATTGCCGGGTCGAGCTTTCGGCCGAGCGGGCCGAGACCGAACCCAAGGTTTTCACCAAGATCCACATGCATTTCGTCGTGGAAGGCAAGAACCTCAATCCCGCCAAGGTCGAACGCGCGGTGCAGCTGTCGATCGACAAATACTGCTCGGCCTCGAAGATGATGGCCGCGACCGCCACGCTCACCCACGACTTCGAGATCATCGACAGCGCGGCTTGAGCACTTGGCACCCAGCCCCTTTGCCACCTAGAGTGGTGGCGGGGGTGATCACGCACCACCCCCGCCCGCTCCGGCCCGATCAGGCCCGGCGGGCGGTTTGCATTTGGCGGGGGCGAGGCGATGGCGCATCCAAGGACTTTGACGGACTGGCAGGCGCTGACGGGCGATCAGGCGCTGAGCAAGGCCGAACGGCAGTTGATCGAGTGCTGTCGGGAGGGGGCGCCGTGCAAGTTGGGCGACGGCATGCTGCCCAAGCGCAAATCCAAGGCCCGCACCATCCGCGCCGACCTCTTGCGCTGGCTGATCCTCGGCGGGGCCGAGGATTGCCGGGTGCATGAATGGGGGGTCCGACTTGCAGGCGCCTATGTCGAAGGGCCGCTGGACCTGAGCTTTGCCGAGGCGAAAGGGCCAACTGGGCTGACAAATTGCCGCTTTGGTGCGGGCATCACGGCCCTCGCCGCCCGCCTGCAACTGCTGTTCCTGACAGGCAGCGCGGTTAAGGGCCTGAACCTTCAAGGGGCCTCGGTCACGCAAAACGTCTTTCTGCGCGGCAATTTCAAGGCCAAGGGCGAGGTCAGCCTCGCGGGCGCAAAGATCGGCGGGCAGTTGGCTTGCGACGGGGGGAGCTTCGACAATGCGGGTGGCAATGCGCTGATCGCGGAGCGCGCCGAGGTGACGGGCGATGTCTTTCTCAGCGATGGCTTTAGCGCCAAGGGCGAGGTCAGCCTCGTGGGCGCAAAGATCGGCGGGCAGTTGTCTTGCGACGGGGGGAGCTTCGAAAATGCGGATGGCGATGCGCTGATCGCGCAGGACGCAGAAATCGGCTCGTTGCACTGGAAAAAGGTCACGGTGCCGAGCGGTTCTGTCGACTTCTACTCGGCCCATATCCACGCGATGGCAGACGATGCCAAGAGTTGGCCGGAGAGAGGCAGGCTGTTCCTCGACGGGATGCGCTATGATCGTTTGGTCGCCACCTTCACCGATGCCGAAGGCCGCCTCGAATGGCTCGCCAAGGGCGACAGGAGCAACGGTGCCTTCACCCCTCAACCCTATACCCAGCTTGCCAAGGTGCTGCGCGAGATGGGGCATGAGCGGGATGCGCGGGCGGTGTTGATCGCCAAGGAACGCAAGCTGGCGGCGGAGCGGATCGCGCAGGATCGGCAGCGGGCGCAAGAACTTTGGGCGGGCAGGCAAGGTGTGCGGGGCGATATCGGCTGGCACTGGCTGCGCCGGACCGGTTTCAAACTCTGGAACGGGCTGGCGCGGCGGCTTGTGGGCTATGGCTATGCGCCTCAGTTCGCCTTCTACTGGATGGTCGGCACAGTTGCGGTTCTGACGGGGCTGTACTTGTTATGCTGGCGCTTTGGTGGGATGGTGCCGAACTCGGAGGTGATCCTCAACTCGGCCGATTGGGCCGCTGCAATGGCAGAAAGCCCGTTGGCGCCGGGCCGCATCTGGGCAGAGAGCGACGTCGGCCGACACTATGAAACCTTCAGCGCGCTGATCTATGCGTCGGACGTGTTCATCCCGCTGATCGACTTTGCACAGCAATCGGCATGGACCGCGACCACCGCCAACTGGATCGGCTATGTGGCCTTTCGTCTCAACTTCCTGGCCGAGGGGTTCGGCTGGTTCCTGACAGCCATGGGGGCTGCGGCCATCACCGGCATCATTCGCCGCGACTGACCCTTTCCACGTCGGGGTGCGGTCCCTAGAGTATCGGCCAAAAGGGAGGCGGCAGGATGCAGACGAAAATCGGGGTGATCGGCGGGTCGGGGGTCTATGAGATCGCGGGGCTTGAAGGGGCGGCTTGGGAGCGGGTCGTAACGCCGTGGGGCGATCCTTCGGACGAGATCCTGACCGGCACACTGAGGGGCATTCCCATGGCCTTTCTGCCCCGCCACGGGCGCGGGCATGTGCATTCGCCTTCGACCGTCCCCTACCGCGCCAATATCGACGCTTTGAAGCGGCTCGGGGTCACGGATGTGATCTCGGTCTCGGCCTGCGGCTCGTTCCGCGAAGAGATGGCGCCGGGGGATTTCGTGATAGTTGACCAATTCATCGACCGCACCTTCGCCCGCGAGAAATCCTTTTTCGGAACGGGCTGTGTCGCCCATGTGAGCCTTGCCCATCCGGTCTGCGCCCGCCTTGGCGATGCGGCCGAACAGGCGGCGCGGGCGCAGGGGATCAACGTGCATCGCGGCGGGACCTATCTGGCGATGGAAGGGCCGCAGTTTTCCTCGGTGGCCGAGAGCAAGCTTTACCGCGAGACGTGGGGCTGCGACGTGATCGGCATGACGAATATGCCCGAGGCGAAATTGGCCCGCGAGGCGGAGCTTTGCTATGCTTCTATCGCCATGATCACCGATTATGACAGCTGGCACCCCGAGCATGGGGCCGTCGATATCTCGACCATCATCGCGACCCTCACCGGCAACGCCGACCACGCAAGGGGGCTGGTGGGGCGGCTGCCGGATTACCTGAGCGGCGAGCGCGCGCCCTGCCGCTGCGGCTGCGACCGGGCGCTGGAGTTTGCGGTGATGACCGCGCCGGGGAAACGGGATGCAGCGCTGGTGGAGAAGCTGGGGGCTGTGGCGGGGCGGGTTTTGTGAGGGGGGTGAAGCGCCTATCAGAGGGGGTTGAAGCGCCTATCAAATTTCTTCTTTACTGACATGGAAGTTGGAGATGTAGGTGTCGGCATGGACGAGAAATTGGCCGAAGCCCTTCAGACGGGCGAATGGCCCCAAATACGCTATGCCTTGGCCCTGGAAGTAGCGGCCGCGTTGCGGAAAGCCGGGAATCACCTTTCTCTCGCAGGTCATGTCTTCGGGGAGGATAATACGCGTGACAAGCCCTCCGGCGGCAACGGCTCGAGCGAGGCGGTCGCGATAGCGACATTGCTGCGCTCAAGTGCAAGTGTTGTGTTTGCAATTTTGGCAAGCGTGAACGCGAACGAATGCTATGCCGCATCTGTTTTGATGCGCCAACTCCTCGAGACCGAGTACCTTGTTTATTGCTTCGCCAAGAGAATTCGCGCAGCCGCCGATTGGTTCGAAGCTTCCGATGATGAACGACGAACGGCTTGGCAGCCGAGGCATCTGCGCAGAGCGGCGAACGGTCACTTTGAGCAAGGCCACTATGACTGGCACTGCCGGATCGGAGGGCATCCGACGCCGTATGCGAACAACGTGCTGAATTGCGGCCAGAAAATTCGACAGGCGCTAGTCTGCGATACGCTCATTCACTCGAGGAATCTATGGAACTTGTTAGTCGAGTGGTCTGAAAATGAGGCGAAAGTCTACGACATCTGGCGTATCTCGTTCCAAGGCAGCAAGGATTTGGCGGGACGACTCGAAGTGTGGCATACCGAAGATCCGGCAGGCTGGGTGACTTTCCAATAGGGTAAGGTGAGCGTCCTTCCCCCTCGCCACCCCTTCCCTCGCCATGCTACCAAACCCCGACACCAGCCGGAGCGCCCCATGAAAACCGTCAAAGACTACATCCGCACGATCGTCGATTTCCCGCATGAGGGGATCATGTTTCGGGATGTGACGACGCTCTTTGCCGATCCGCGGGGGTTTCGGATGACGATTGACCAGCTTCTGCACCCCTACGCAGGGATGGAGATCGACAAGGTCGTGGGGCTCGAGGCGCGGGGGTTTATTCTGGGCGGTGCGATTGCACATCAGTTGACGGTGGGGTTCGTGCCGATCCGCAAGAAGGGCAAGCTGCCGGGGGCGACGATTTCGGAGAGCTATCAGCTCGAATACGGCGAGGCGGTGGTCGAGGTGCATGACGATGCGATCCAGCCGGGGGAGAAGATCCTCTTGGTCGATGATCTTCTGGCCACGGGCGGCACCGCCGAGGCGGGGATCAAGCTTGTGGAGCGTTTGGGCGGCGAGATCGTCGGTTGCGCTTTCATCGTCGATCTGCCCGAACTTGGCGGGCGCAAGAAGCTCGAGGCGCTGGGGATGGAGGTTCATGCCCTCTGCGCCTTTGAGGGGCTTTGAGGGGGGCTTCCCGATCCCTTTTCTGCGCCCTGCACGAAAAGCTCGACCCACAGGCTTTTGCCAGCGATGCTGAGGCTAGCGGGAATGTCGGAGGTCAGCGGTGATACAGGTTCGGAAAACGGTTTTCCTGAGCGAAGTCATTGAAACGGATTCCTTTGGCACGCCCTGCGCGCCGGTGACCCGCGTTGCGGCCGCGGCGGTTTTCAGGAACCCACTCGCGGGCCGCTTTGAAAACGACCTGTCGCCTCTCTTCGAGATCGGCGCAGAACTCGGTCAGCGGCTTGCTGAACAGGCGGTCGGCCTGCTGAAGGCCCCGCCGGTTTCCTATGGCAAGGCGGCCATAGTCGGGGCATCGGGCGATATGGAACACGGAGGCGCCGTGATCCACCCCAGATTGGGCGCCCCAATGCGGGCAGCCGCCGGCGGAGGCGCGGCGGTCATCTCGTCGAATGTCAAGATCGGTGCGGTCGGGGCATCGATCGATCTGCCGCTTGGCCACAAGGACAACCCTTGGTCTTTCGATCATTTCGACACGATGACCCTCTCCGTGCCGGACGGACCGGCGCCGGACGAAATCGTGATGTTCATCGCCTACGCCAATCGCGGGCGGCCGATCCCAAGGTGCGGGAGCGGGCCGGTCAAAACCTAGGCGCAGGCCTATCGAAGAACCGCGCCGGGGTTGAGGATCCCTTTGGGGTCAAGCGCCTGTTTGATTGCACGCATGGCGGCGAGTTTGGCGGGGTCGGCGTAGCGTTCGAGGTCTTCGACCTTGAGGCGGCCGATGCCGTGTTCGGCGCTGAAGGAGCCGCCCAAGGCGTGGACGATATCGTGCACCGCGGTCTGGATCTCGCGCTGGCGGGGGGCGTGGGCGGCCTTGGTCTCGCCCTTGGGCGGGTAGACGTTGTAGTGCAGGTTGCCGTCGCCCAGGTGGCCGAAACAGTTGATCCGGTAGGGGCCGATGGCCTCGATGGCGGCGCGGGCGCGGGCGATGAAGCCGGGGATGGCCGATAGCGGCACCGAGGTATCGTGGGAGGAGATCGCGCCGATGCGGCGGTTGGCTTCGGGGATTTCCTCGCGCATTTTCCAAAGCGCGGCACGTTGGGCCTCGGAGCTGGCGATCACGCCATCCTGGGCGAGGCCCGCCTCGAGGGCCGCCTCGAAGAGGCCCATCATGGCTTCCTCGGCTCCGGTCTCGGCGGAGAGGCCGATCTCAGCCAGCACCATCCATTCAGGCCCGCCGGCGATGGGGCACGGGGCGCCGACGCCTGTCTCGGCCATGAAATCAAAGCCCATGTGGCTGAGGAGTTCGAAGGCCGAGATGGTCTGGCCAAGGCGCTCTTGCGCGAGCGTCAGGAGCTTGAGCGCGTCGTCGGGTGAGCCCACAGAGAGCAGCGCGGTGGCCACCGAGCGGGGGCGCGGGGCGAGGATCAGGGTGGCGGCGGTGATGATGCCGAGGCTGCCTTCGGAGCCGATCATCAGATCGCGCAGGTCGTAGCCGGTGTTGTCTTTCCGCAGACGCGTGAGGCCGTTCCAGATCGTGCCATCAGCGAGGACGACCTCGAGGCCGAGGCACTGGGCGCGGGCGTTGCCATAGCGCAGGACGTTGACGCCGCCGGCGTTGGTGGCCAAGAGGCCGCCGATCCGGGCCGAGCCTTCGGAGGCGAGGGACAGCGGGAAGAGGCGGCCGATCGAGGCCGCGGCGGATTGCACGTCGGCCAGGATCACGCCCGCTTCGGCGACAAGCGCGTTCTCGGCCGGGTAGATGCCGCGGATGCGGTTCATGCGGGCGAGCGAGAGAACCACGGGTGTTGGCCCTTCGGGCATCACCTGCCCGCCGACAAGGCCGGTGCCGCCGGAATGGGGGACGATGCCGACGCGGGCCTCGGCGCAGGCCTTGACGACGAAGGCCACCTCTTCGGCCGAGGCAGGCGCGATCACCACGCCCTTGCCGCGATATTTGCCGCGGGGTTCGGTGAGATAGGCGTCAGAGGCCTCGCGGAAGGCGGCCTCGGGCAGGCCCTCGCGCAGTTTGGCGACGAAGGCTTCGGTGACGGGGTTCAGCATCATCTGGCTCATCCCTCAGAGGCCGAAGCTGCCGCTAGCGCGGCCAAGGCACGCACGGTATTGAGATTACGCGCCGTCACATCCGTATCGAGCACCTTCTCGTATCCGGCAGCGAGTTTTGAATTTCCGAGTCCTGCCGGCGTGAACAGGTAAAGCACATCGCCCCGAACTGCCCAGTCCTCATCCTTCGCGGCGAGGGCATCAAGTACGGCACCATCTAGCTGGCTGGGTGCGGGATCCATAAAGACGAAGTGCACCGCTCTTCCTTGCCCCTCTTCGACCTTGAAGGGGCATTCGGCCAATGCCCGCTCTAGTGTTTCATGATCAATCACATGGCATTTGCGCCGAAAGCCGAACTCGCGTTCGACAGCTTCCGAAATCGCCTCGCCAAGCGCCATGGCCGAGGGCGCTTGAGCGCGAAATACGGCGTTGCCGGATTGGATGTAGGTTCGGACCATTTCGAAACCCATCCCTGCTAACATTTGGCGAAACGCCGCCATTGGCAGCTTGCCGGAGCCTCCAACGTTTACCCCGCGCATCAACGCAATCCAGATCGTCATGCCAGTCCCTTGCCTTGCGATGGCCTAGTTCGCGTCTGACTTCCCGCGCCTGTCGCCCCGGAGGTTGGCATAGAGCACATGGTTGCGCCAGCGGCCGTTGATCTGGAGATAGCTCTGGGCCACGCCCTCGTATTTGTAGCCGCATTTCTCGAGAAGCCCGCGGGAGGCGGCGTTTTCCGGCAGGCAGCCGGCCTCGAGGCGGCTCAGGTCGAGCGTGCTGAAGGCATAGTGGACGACCGCCTGAAGCGCCTCGCGCATATAGCCCGCGCGGGCATAGGGCGCGCCGACCCAGTAGCCGGTGGTGCCCGATTGGGCGGGGCCGCGGCGGATGTTGTCGAGGGTGATCGCGCCGACGAGCGCCTCGTCTTCACGGCGGATCAGGAAAAGCGGCACGGCCGAGCCGTTGGCGATCGACCGCTGGGCCCAATAGACGCGGTTCGTGAAAGCCTTGCGGGTCAGGTGGTCGGTCGACCAGGTCGGCTCCCACGGGGCGAGGTGATCGCGGCTTTGCTGGCGCAGATCGGCCCAGGGCTTGTAATCGCCATGCATCGGCGGGCGCAGGGTCAGCCGCTCGGTTTCGAGCCGGACCTTGCGCCGCATCCCCAGCATCAGGCAACAAGCCTTTCGCGCAGGGCGCTGAGCGTGGGCGTTTTCTCGGCGGGGCCATAGACCGCCAATGCCGCGCCGGCGGTAGCGGTTTGGCCTGCGAAATCGCGCACGTCGCGGGTGGCGACGGCGTCGATCTTGGCGATCGTTTCCTCGATCGAGGGGATACGGTTCCAGATTTGCAGCATCCGCGCGAGGCGTTCGGCACGCGAGGACGGGCTTTCAAGCCCCATGAGGAGCCCCGCCTTCATCTGGGCGCGGGCGCGGGCGACCTCGGCTTCCGACATATCGTCGGCGGCGCGGCGCATCTCGTCGATGGTGATGAGGGCAAGCTCTTCGATCTGCTCACCGGAAGTTCCGGCATAGATCGTCGTCAGGCCAGCATCGTCATAGGCGCCGGTCTGGGCGAAGATCGAATAGCAAAGCCCGCGGTTTTCGCGGATTTCCTGGAAGAGGCGGCTCGACATCCCGCCGCCTAGGGCGGTGGAATAGACCTGCGCGGTAAAAATCGCGGGATCGCGGTAGTCGGGGGCCTCGAAGGCCAGCGTGAAGTGGACCTGCTCGAGCGCCTTGATCTCGCGCCTCTCGCCGCCGCCGAAGCGGGCAGGCACGGGGGCTGCGGGTGCGATCACCGGCGAGAGGTGGCCGAAGAGGCGCTCGGCTTGCCGCACGATGGCGTCGTGGTCGATGGCGCCTGCGGCGGCGAGGATCATCTGGCCGGGCCCGTAGTGTTCGGAGACGAAACCGGCAAGATCGGCGCGGGTGAAGGCGCTCACGCGCTCTGGGGGGCCGAGGATCGTGCGGCCAAGCGGCTGATCGGGATAGGCGGCCTCTTGCAGCCAGTCGAACACAATATCGTCAGGCGTGTCGTAGGTCTGGCCGATTTCCTGCAGGATCACCCCGCGCTCGACCTCGATCTCGGCGGGATCGAAAAGCGGATTGGTCAGGATATCGGCGATGATGTCGAGGCCGAGGGGCACATCCTCTTCCAGCACGCGGGCATAGTAGGCCGTTACATCGCGGCTTGTGTAGGCGTTGATATAGCCGCCCACATCCTCGATCTCTTCGGCGATTTGCAGGGCGGTGCGGGTCTTGGTGCCCTTGAAGGCCATATGCTCGAGGAAATGGGCGATGCCGTTCTGCTCAAGCCGTTCATGCCGGCCACCGGCCATGATCCAGACGCCGACCGAGGCCGATTTCAGCCCCGGCATATTTTCGGTCACGATGCGGAACCCGTTGGGGAGGGTGTGAAGTTCGATGGTCAACGCGAGCGGCGCTCCCGGATGAGGGTTTGCAGGGCGGCAAGATCATTGGCGACCCGCGTGACCCGTTCAGGACGGTCATACAGGTCTGCCATGCGCGGGGGAAGAGGCGGACGAATACCGCTGGCCCTCTCGACCGCGTCGGGGAACTTGGCGGGGTGGGCTGTGGCCAGCGTGATCATCGGCACATCCGAGAGGAACCCTTCGGCCACCTTCACGCCAACGGCCGAATGCGGGCAGAGAATCTCGCCCGAGGCGCTGCGCTGGGCTGCGATGGTGGCGAGGGTTTCCTCTTCCGAGGCCCGACCCGAGGCAAACTCGGCCCGAAGCCAGTCGATCGCGCCTTGGCTGACGGTGAATGCGCCCTTGGCGGAAAGATCGGCCATCTGCGCCGCGACCGTCGCTCCATCGCGGCCATAGGCGTAGAAGAGCGCCCGCTCGAAGTTGGACGAGACCTGAATATCCATCGAGGGGCTGATCGAAGGTGTCACGCCCTCTTTCTTTTGAATGCCGGTTTCCAGCGTGCGGTGGAGAATGTCGTTGAGGTTGGTCGCGATCACCAGCCGCTCGATGGGCAGGCCCATCTGTCGCGCGATGAAGCCCGCGAAGATATCGCCGAAATTGCCGGTGGGCACGGTGAAGCTCACCTTGCGGTGCGGCGCGCCGAGGCTCACGGCGGAGGAGAAGTAATAGACCACCTGCGCCAGCACCCGGCCCCAGTTGATCGAGTTGACCCCGGCAAGGCCGACCTCGTCGCGGAAGGCGAAATCGTTGAACATATCCTTCAGCGCTGCCTGACAATCGTCGAAGTCGCCATCGACGGCGAGGGCATGGACGTTGGCCTCGGCGGGCGTGGTCATCTGCCGCCGCTGGACCTCGGAGACGCGGCCATGCGGGAAGAGGATGAACACATCGACGTTGGACAGGCCCCGGAAGGCCTCGATCGCGGCCGAGCCGGTATCGCCCGAGGTGGCGCCGACGATCGTGATGCGCTTGCCGGAACGGGCCAGAGCCGCCTGCATCATCTGGCCGATGAGCTGCATGGCGAAATCCTTGAACGCCAGCGTCGGCCCGTGGAACAGCTCCAACAGGAAGTGGTTCGGCCCAAGCTGGACCAAAGGCGCGCGGGCGGCATGACCAAAGCCCGCATAGGCGGCGGCGATCAGCTGGCGGAACTCGGCGTCGGTGAAGGTCTCGCCGATGAAGGGGCGCATGACCTTGTAGGCGATCTCTTCATAGCTGTCGCCCGCCATGCCGGCAATCTCGGCGGCGGTCAGCGTCGGGATGTCTTTGGGCACATAGAGCCCGCCATCGCGCGCGAGGCCGGTCATCATCGCCTCTTCGAAGCTCAGCTCCGGGGCCTGACCACGGGTCGAGATATAGCGCATGGGTTATTCCTTTCGGCGGGCAATGCGGATGATCAGCCAGAGCGACATAACCGTCCAGACGGCGGCCAGCATGAACCAGGTGATCGCGTATTCGCGGTGATCGTTCTTGATGCCCGAGGTGTCTACCGGCACCGGCGTCAGGCGGGGGTCGTAATGCGACGCCTGCCGCAGGACGACGAGGATCGGCTCGGTTTGCAGAGCCTCGGCCATCGGCGCCACATCGCGGGCGAACCAGATCCCCTTGGCAAGATCGGGTTCGGGGGTCGACGAGGTCTTGTCGTCGGGCCAGAGGAAGTTGCCGAGGATCTTGGTCGGGGTCAGATCGGGGGCGGCGCCCTTGGCCTCGAGCGGCATGACGCCGAGATCGACCATGATCGTGCGGCCCGCGTCGGTCGTCACCGCCGAGATCACCCGATAGCCGGTGCCGGCGCTGGTGCCCGACGACAGGACGTGCAGCTCGCGGCCCGTGGGCGTGGCGTGAAACTCGACAGCGCGGTATTCAAGCTCGGCTTCGGTAGGGTTCTCGGGAAGGGCAATCGCGGGGGCGGAAATCTGGGTTTCGATCTGGTGCAGGATGCCGCGTTTCCAATCGAGCCGCTGGACCTGCCAGACGCCGAGGCTGAGGAGCACGCCTGTGCCCACCACACCTAACAGGACCGGAAAGAAAAAGCGGCGCATCCCCTGCCCCTCTTGATACGACAAACGCGCGCGAGGCCCGCGCGCGTTTGGTTTGTTTTCCATCGAGCCGGAAGGGTCAACCCCTGCCCGGCCAAAGGTGCTCTTACTGGCCCCAGATATAAACGGCGGCGAAGAGGAAGAGCCACACCACGTCAACGAAGTGCCAATACCAGGCGGCGGCTTCGAAGCCGACGTGCTGTTCCTGGGTGTAGTGGCCCTTGTAGACGCGCATCAGCGTGATGAAGAGGAAGATCGTGCCGATGATGACGTGGAAGCCGTGAAAGCCGGTCGCCATGAAGAAGGTCGCGCCATAGATGTTGCCACCGAGGCCGAAGGCAGCGTGGCTGTATTCGTAGGCCTGGAAGAAGGTGAAGAGCGCGCCAAGGGCGATTGCGAGGATCAGGCCGGTCTTCATATCCTGACGGTTGTTGTCATGGGTCAGGGCGTGGTGCGCCCAGGTGGCGGCACAGCCCGACAGCAGAAGGATCAGCGTGTTGATCAGCGGCAGGTGCCAGGGATCGAAGGTCTCGATGCCAGCCGGCGGCCAGACACCATCGACGATCGGCGACATCGGCCCCATCGGGTAGAGCGCGCTTTTGAAGAAGGCCCAGAACCAGGCCAGGAAGAACATGACCTCGGACATGATGAAGAGGATGAAGCCATAGCGCAGGCCGATGCGGACAACCGGCGTATGATCGCCGGTCTGGCCTTCGTTGACCACTTCCGACCACCAGGCGAACATCGTGTAGAGAACGCCGGCGAGGCCGATCAGGAACATATAGGGCCCGCTGTCCTTCATCCACAGGACAGAGCCGAACAGCATGACGAAGGCCGATACAGCGCCAACGAGCGGCCAGATCGACGGCGGAAGGATGTGGTAGTCGTGATTCTTTGCGTGCGCCATAACGGTCTTCCCTGTGGCTTGGTCTTTAGTTGGTTTCTATGGCGTCAGACGCCGGATTTGTCAAAGCCGCCTGCTCGTCCGGCAGGTCGATTTCATAGAAGGTATAAGAGAGTGTGATCGTGTGCACATATTTGGCATCGCGGTCGTTCACGATGGCCGGGTCGACATAGAAGCTGACCGGCATCTCGACCGTTTCACCGGGCTGCAGCACCTGCTCGGCAAAGCAGAAACACTCAATCTTATCAAAGAAGTAGCCCGCCTCGTAGGGCGTGACGTTATAGGCGGCTTGGCCCGCAACCGGATGGTCGGTCGGGTTGTGCGCCTCGTAGAAGGCCAGGCCCGTTTCGCCGATCCGAAGCGTCATTTCGCGCTGCATCGGCTTGAATTCCCACGGCATGCCGCGATCCAATGACGCATCAAAACGGATGGTAATTGTCTGGTCGAGGATCACATCGCTGCCGGTTTCGGCGGTATTCGTGATCCCGCCAAAGCCGGTGACTCGGCAGAACCAGTCGTAAAACGGCACCGACGCCCAGGCGAGGCCGCCCATCACAACGACGACGCCGACGGTCTGGAGAACCGTCTTTTGCAGGCCGTCGATCTCTTTGCCGAAAAGGTTCATTCGGTCGCGACTGCCCCCGCTTCGCCCTCGAGCGGAACGAGCGCGGGCTGAACGACATGGTCATAGCCCTGGAACTTGCTGGCGTCGCCCAGCTCCTGAACCTTGACGACTGTCAGCAAGAAGACCAGCGCAACGAAGGCCAGGAGCAGGCCCAGAAGGCCCATGTTACGGCCTTTGCGCCGCTGATGCAGCTCGTGTTCAACCTTGATCGACATTACCAGCCTCCAAGGCCCCACGGACGCAGGGCCGCCTCGGCCAGAAGCGCCGAGAAATGCAGGAACAAATAGTAGAGCGAGACCTTGAACGCGGCCTTTTCGGCGGCAAAGTTGTCGGCCTCGGCTTGCGTCTCATCGCGCCGCCAGACACGGACGCAGGCCTTGAGGAACCACAGATTTAGCACCACGGCGGTCGCCAGATAGATCGGCCCGCCAATCGAGGTGAAGGCGATGCCGATGGCGACCGGCATCAGCGCGATCATATAGCCCATGATGTGATTGCGGGTCACGCGGCGGCCGTGGGTCTCGGTCAGCATCGGCACGCCGGCATTGCCGTAGTCAGACTTCACGAAGATCGCCAGCGCCCAGAAATGCGGCGGGGTCCACATGAAGATCAGCGCAAACATCAGGATCGATTCGAGGCTGACCCCGCCTGTGGCGACAGCCCAGCCGATCATCGGCGGGAAGGCCCCGGCGGCGCCGCCGATGACGATGTTCTGCGGCGTCGAGCGCTTGAGCCACATCGAATAGATCACGGCATAGAAGAAGATGGTGAAGGCGAGTAGGCCCGCAGCAAGGAAATTGGTCGCCAGCGCCAAGAGGATTACCGAAAAGGCCGAGAGCGTCAGGCCGAGGCCCAGCGCTTCGCCCGGCTGAACCTTGCCCGAGGGGATCGGCCGCTTGGCGGTGCGGCGCATGATCCGGTCGATATCCGCGTCCCACCACATGTTCAGAGCGCCCGAGGCGCCCGCGCCCACGGCGATGCAGAGGATGGCAACGAAGGCGATGAACGGGTGGACCGGCACCGGCGCGACGACAAGGCCGACCAGGGCGGTAAAGACCACCAGCGACATGACGCGGGGCTTCAGAAGGGCAAAGTAATCGCCCATCCCGGCTTCATGCGATGTCTGCTCTAGGCTCACGTCGGTCATCATACTTCCAATAGGCGGCGGGTCGGCCCCGCCAGAAGTGGCCGGACCCGCCAAGCGGGCCCAAACACGCAGGGCAGGCAGCGCCTGCCCTGTCTCAGATCAGACGGCGATCAGACGCCGTGCTCTTCTTTCGCGGCAGCCAGCCATTCGGCATAGGCGGCCTGGCTGACCACTTTGACGGTGATCGGCATATAGGCGTGGTCCTTGCCGCAAAGCTCGGAGCACTGGCCAAAGTAGATGCCTTCCTGCTCGGCAGCGAACCAGAGCTGGCCCAGACGGCCCGGAACGGCGTCTTGCTTCACGCCGAAGGCGGGAATGGTCCACGAGTGGATCACGTCCGCGCCGGTGACGTGCATCACGACGACGGCGCCAACCGGGATCACGACGGCAGTGTCGGTCGCGAGCAGGAACTCTTGGTCGGTATAGCCGGCTTCGGCCAACTGGGCGCTGATCGACGGGTTGAGGTTGCCCTCGCCATAGCCGATCATGAAGCTGTCGTAGGCAATGCCTTCGTCGGTGTACTCATAGCTCCAGTACCACTGGTTGCCGGTCACCTTGATGTGGATGTCGCCATCGGGGATTTCCTGCTGCTTGAACAGGGTCGGCAGCGAGAAGGCACCGATGAAGACGAGGATCAGGATCGGAACGATCGTCCAGGCAACCTCGAGCGGCGAATTGTGCGAGAAGCTGGCGGGGTTCGGATTGGCGCGCTTGTTGTAGCGAACGATCACGAAGGCCAGAAGTGCCACGACGAAGATCACGATCGCGGTGATGATGACGAGGATCATGCCATCCAGCCACTGAAGATCGCGGGCCAGTTCGGACGAGGCCGGCTGGAAGCCAATACCCTCGGGCTTGGGCGCGCCGATGATCTCGAGCTGCTGGTTGACGGCCTGCGCGCTGGCGGCAGCGGCGGCAAAGATCAGCCCGGCTGCAGCCGAAAGCTTGGTGACGAGGTTGGTCAGTCGCATGTCATACCCTGTTCTTGATGGCGCGCAGTCACGCCCAATTAGGAATCCGCACCGAAGCGCGGGGCGGAATCCCGTTGTATCCGCGAATGCATCTCACATATCCTGACGCACAACTCAAGAACTGCAATTGCGGCAAACGGACGCTTTTTGCATCGAGTGGCCGCAATATTGAGGGAATCCCATGTCGTCAGAAGCTTTTCGTCCCTTTGAGACCGCACTGGATCAGGACACCGCGCTCAGGCACCTGCGGGATGCCACCGCGGGCGCGGATGATGGCGAGCTTTTCCTCGAGAGGCGGCGGTCTGAAGTCCTGTCGTTTGACGATGGCCGCCTGAAGACCGCAAGCTTTGACGCCTCCGAAGGCTTTGGCCTGCGTGCCGTGCATGGCGAGACAGCGGGCTATGCCCATTCAACCACGCTTGAAGAGAAAGCGCTGAAGCGTGCGGTGGAAACCGCTCGGCTGGCTGTCGGGAGCGGCGGCGGCACCATGGCTGAAGCGCCGCGCGCCACCAACCGCAAATTATACACCGATGCCGATCCGATGTTGGGGGCGACCTTTCCGGCCAAGGTCGAACTTCTGGCCGAGATCGACGCCTATGCCCGCGGGCTTGATGCGAGCGTCGTGCAGGTCTCGGCCTCGGTCGCGGCCTCGCTGCAGGAAGTGGCGATTCTGCGACCCGAGGGCACCCTCGTGACCGATATCCGGCCGATGGCGCGGCTCAATGTCTCGGTGATCGTCGAGAAGGACGGACGCCGCGAGAGCGGCGGCGCGGGCGGCGGCGGGCGGGTCGATCTGGGCGGCGTGATCGCCACGGATGTCTGGCAGGGCCATGTGCGCGAGGCGCTGCGGATCGCAAAGATCAACCTCGAAGCGGAGCCGGCGCCCGCCGGTGTGATGGACGTGGTTCTTGGGCCGGGCTGGCCGGGGATCCTGTTGCACGAAGCGGTGGGGCACGGGCTTGAAGGCGATTTCAACCGCAAGGGCACCAGCGCCTTTGCCGGGCTCTTGGGCCAGCGCGTTGCTGCGCCCGGTGTGACGGTCCTTGACGACGGCACGATCCCTGACCGGCGCGGCTCGATCACCGTCGATGACGAGGGCACGCCAAGCCAGAAGAACGTGCTGATCGAGGATGGCATTCTCGTGGGCTATATGCAGGATCGGCAAAACGCGCGCCTGATGGGCGTCGCGGCCACCGGCAACGGCCGCCGCGAAAGCTATGCCCATGCGCCGATGCCGCGGATGACCAACACCTATATGCTTTCGGGCGATGCCGATCCGGCGGCGATGGTGGCCGATCTCAAGGACGGGATTTATGCGGTGGGCTTTGGCGGCGGGCAGGTCGATATCACCAACGGCAAGTTCGTTTTCAGCTGCACCGAGGCCTATCGGGTGAGGAATGGCAAGATCGGCGCGCCAGTGAAGGGCGCAACCCTAATCGGCGATGGCCCGACGTCGCTCAAGCAGATCCGCGCCATAGGCAACGACATGGCGCTTGATCCCGGCATCGGCAATTGCGGCAAGGCCGGCCAGTGGGTTCCGGTGGGCGTGGGCCAGCCGAGCCTTTTGATCGGCGGGCTGACTGTTGGCGGCGCGGGCGGCTGACGGGTCAAAAAATTCGCATCGCTTTACTTCCGATTAACCATTCCTGTTCTAGAGATGTCTGGCAACAGATGGAGCGTCGGATGGCAGGAGACATCAGCTCTTCCACTCACCCCCCACTCCCACCCACCACGGAAGACGACCGGTTTTCGGCGGTCCGTCTGTTGCGCTCGAGACGGGTCGGTATCTCGACCTATTATCGCCTCCTCAGCGAACACGGGACCGCAAAGCGGGCGCTCGACGCCCTGCCGCGCATGGCCCGTGATGCGGGGATCGCGGATTACCAGATTTGCCCGGAAGGCGTTGTGGCGGCCGAGTTCAAGGCAGGACAGGCCGCGAAGGCGCGGCTGATCGTTCGTGGCGAGGCCGACTATCCCGAGGCGCTTGGCGCCCTTGCCGATCCGCCGCCAATGCTCTGGACCGTTGGCAAGACCGACCTTCTGAACCGCAAGATCGTGGCCATCGTCGGCGCGCGCAGCGCCTCGTCGCTGGGGCTGCGCATGGCGCGACGGATGGCGGCAGAGCTGGCAGAGGAAGGGATCGTCACGGTCTCTGGCCTTGCACGAGGCATCGACGCCGAGGTGCACCGCGAATCGCTTAAAAGCGGGACAGTCGCGGTCATGGCGGGTGGGGTCGACTATATCTATCCGCAGGAAAACGCGGCGCTCACCCACGACATCGGCCATCATGGCCTGCGCCTGTCGGAGCAGCCGATGGGGCTTCAGCCGCAAGCGCGGCATTTCCCGACGCGCAACCGGTTGATCGCCGGCTTGGCGCGAGCGGTGGTGGTGATCGAGGCAGCGGCGAAATCCGGCAGCCTGATCACAGCCGAAGCGGCGCTGGCGATTGGCCGCGAGGTTCTGGCCGTGCCGGGGCATCCGTTCGATGCCCGCTCGGGCGGGTGCAACCACCTGATCCGTGATGGTGCCGTCTTGGTGCGGTCGGCCGCCGATGTGATCGAGGTCTTGAACGCCCAACCACAGGAGGTGGCCGCCATAGCGCCGACTACGCCCGAGCCGGTCACACCGCGCCCGGCGCGAACCTTGCGGGAAACAGCCGATCTGCACCGGCAGATTCTTTCGCGCCTTGGCCCCTCGCCTCTTGCCGAGGATCAGCTGATCCGCGATATCGCCGCGCCCGCCGCGGCTGTCTCCCCGGTTCTTCTTGACCTTGAGCTGTCGGGGCGGATTCACCGCCAGCCGGGCGGGCTTTTGGCGCGGGTAGATTAGGGCCGCAGGAAGGAACAGAGGGCCTCTGGGGTAGCATTTTCCGGCCAACCTCCTGCCCAGCCGATCAGTGGATTGACAATACCTCGGCCCCTCACTCATGGTGCGCGACCTGAACGTTACCCCCAGATTTCAAGGTTGAATATGCCCGTAGTAGTTGTTGAATCCCCGGCTAAGGCCAAGACAATCAACAAATATCTCGGGTCTGAATATACCGTCCTTGCCTCTTACGGCCATGTTCGCGACCTGCCTCCCAAGGATGGTTCGGTCGATCCCGAGCAGGGATTCGCGATGGAATGGGAGATCGCGTCCGACAGCAAGAAGCACGTCAAAGCGATCGCCGACGCGCTGAAGGACGACCCCGCGCTGATCCTCGCCACCGACCCCGACCGCGAGGGCGAGGCGATCAGCTGGCACCTGCGCGAGGCGCTGACCGCGCGCAAGGCGATCAAGAAGGATACCGCTGTCAGCCGTGTCACCTTCAACGCCATCACCAAGTCCGCCGTGACCGAGGCGATGGCCCACCCGCGCGAGATCGACGCGCCCCTGGTCGAGGCCTATCTGGCCCGCCGCGCGCTCGATTACCTCGTCGGTTTCAACCTCTCGCCGGTTCTCTGGCGCAAGCTGCCGGGGGCGAAATCGGCCGGCCGGGTTCAATCGGTCTGCCTGCGCCTCATCGTCGAGCGCGAGATGGAGATCGAGGCCTTCCGGGCGCAGGAATACTGGTCGGTCACGGCGCGGCTGAAGAACCCGCGCGGGCAGGAGTTTGAGGCGCGGCTTGTGAGCCTCGCCGGCAAGAAGCTCGAGAAATTCGATCTGGCGGATGCGATGCGGGCCGAGATGGCCGTCCGCGCCGTGGAAAGCCGCGGTCTGGCGGTGCGGTCGGTCGAGGCCAAGCCCGCCACGCGCAACCCCGCGCCGCCGTTCATGACCTCGACGCTGCAACAGGAAGCCAGCCGCAAGTTCGGCATGGGCGCGCGCCAGACCATGTCGGCAGCCCAGCGCCTCTATGAGGCCGGCCACATCACCTATATGCGGACCGACGGGATCGACATGGCGCCCGAGGCTGTCATGGCCGCGCGGGATGCGATCAAGGAGCGGTTCGGCGGCGATTACCTGCCCGCAAGCCCGCGGATGTATAAAAACAAGGCCAAGAACGCGCAGGAAGCGCACGAGTGTATCCGGCCCACGGATATGCGCCTGACCGCGGAAAAGCTGCGGACCACCGATGCCGATCAGCGCAAGCTTTACGATCTGATCTACAAGCGCACCATCGCCAGCCAGATGGCCGCCGCACGGCTCGAGCGCACCTCGGTCGATATCGCCAGCGAAGACGAGCAGGTGATCCTGCGCGCCACGGGTCAGGTCGTTCTTTTCGACGGGTTTATCGCCATCTACGAAGAGGGCCGCGACGATAACGGCGACGACGATGAAGGCCGCCTGCCGCAGCTGGCGCAGGGCGAGAAGGCCGACAAGCTCGCCGTCACGCCCGAGCAGCATTTCACCCAAGCCCCGCCGCGCTACACCGAGGCGACGCTGGTCAAGCGGATGGAAGAACTGGGCATTGGCCGCCCCTCGACCTATGCCTCGATCGTCACGACGATTCAGGAACGCGACTATGTCACCAAAGACAAGGGCCGCCTGATCCCGCAGGACAAGGGCCGGCTCGTGACCGCTTTCCTGTCGAATTATTTCCGACGCTACGTCGAATATGATTTCACCGCGGGCCTTGAGGACGAGCTCGACGAAGTGAGCGCGGGCGGGGCGGATTACAAGGATGTTCTGGGCCGGTTCTGGCGCGATTTCTCGGCGGCTCTGGCCGAGACCTCGGAGCTGCGGATCACCGACGTTCTGGACAAGATCAACGAGGTTCTGGCGCCGCATCTTTTCCCGCCGACCGAGGACGGCAGCGATCCGCGCCTGTGCCCGACCTGCGGCAAGGGGCGGCTTTCGATGCGGACCGCGCGATCTGGCGGCGCGTTTATCGGCTGCTCGAACTATCCCGAGTGCCGCTATACCCGCCCATTCGGCCCTCCGGGCGCCGAAGACAGCGCGATCCCGCCCGATGGCCGCCTTCTGGGCCATGACGACGGCGACGCGATCACCCTGCGCGATGGGCGCTTTGGGCCGTATGTCCAGCGGGGCGAAGCGACCGAAGATACGCCCAAGCCGCCGCGGGCGAGCCTGCCCAAAGGCTGGTCGGCCCCCGACATGACGCTTGAGAAAGCGCTCATGCTCCTCAACCTGCCGCGCGAGATCGGGCCGCATCCCGACGATGGCGTGATGATCGAAGCGGCGATTGGCCGGTTTGGGCCTTATGTGAAACACGGCAGCGTCTATGCCAATATCAAGGACGCTGACGAGGTCTTTACCATCGGCATGAACCGTGCGGTCGAGGTCTTGGCGCAAAAGGCCGCGAGCCGTCGTGGCGGCGGCGCGACGGCGGCCCCGCTCAAGGAGTTGGGCGAGCATCCTTCGGGCGGCGCGATGGTGGTGATGGCCGGGCGCTATGGCCCTTATGTGAAGTGGGAAAAGGTCAACGCGACCCTGCCCAAAGGGGCAGAGCCCGCAGACGTGACGCCGGAGATGGCGATCGAGCTTGTCAACGCCAAGGCCACGAAGGGCGGCAAGAAGAAAGCCGCGCCGAAGAAGGCGGCGGCGAAGAAGCCTGCCGCCAAGAAAGCCGCGCCCAAGGCGAAGAAGAAATAACTCTGGAGGCGTTTCAGGGGCGGGCCGAGATTGACTCCCGCCCCCCTCTTGGCAACAAGGGGCGGCGAAACGTCTACGGAGACTCCCATGAACAAGATCTACGGTTCTGCGGCGGAGGCCCTCGACGGCCTTCTGCACGACGGAATGCTCATCGCGGCGGGGGGCTTTGGCCTTTGCGGCATCCCCGAGCTTCTTCTGAGCGCCATTCGCGATGCGGGCGCAAAGGATCTGACCTTTGCTTCGAACAACGCGGGCGTCGATGATTTCGGGATCGGCATTCTGTTGCAGACCCGTCAGGTCAAGAAGATGATCTCGTCCTATGTGGGCGAGAACGCCGAGTTCATGCGCCAGTATCTTTCGGGCGAACTGGAGCTCGAGTTCAACCCCCAAGGCACGCTGGCCGAGCGGATGCGGGCAGGCGGCGCGGGTATCCCCGGTTTCTACACCAAGACCGGCGTCGGCACGGTGATCGCCGAGGGCAAGGAGCACAAGGATTTTGGCGGCCAGACCTATATCCTCGAGGAAGGTATCTTTGCCGATCTGTCGATCGTGAAGGCCTGGAAGGCGGATGCGACGGGCAACCTCGTCTTCCGCAAGACCGCCCGCAACTTCAACCCGCCCGCCGCCATGTGCGGCAAGGTCTGTGTGGTCGAGGTCGAAGAAATCGTGCCGACCGGATCCATTGATCCCGACCACATCCACCTGCCCGGCATCTATGTGCACCGCATCGTGCAAGGCACGCATGAAAAGCGCATCGAACAGCGCACCACCCGCAAGAAGGAGACCGTCTGATGCCCTGGGATCGTAATCAGATGGCCGAGCGGGCCGCGAAAGAGCTTGAAGACGGGATGTATGTGAACCTCGGCATCGGGATTCCGACGCTGGTGTCGAACTATATCCCCAAGGGCGTGAACGTCACGCTCCAGTCCGAGAACGGGATGCTGGGCATGGGGCCCTTCCCGGTCGAGGGCGAGGAAGACGCCGACCTGATCAACGCGGGCAAGCAGACGATCACCGAGCTGCCGCAGACCGCTTATTTCGATTCTGCGACCTCGTTCGGCATGATCCGTGGCGGCAAGATCGCCATGGCGATCCTCGGGGCGATGGAGGTGAGCGAGAAGGGCGACCTCGCCAACTGGATGATCCCCGGCAAGCTCGTGAAGGGCATGGGGGGCGCGATGGACCTTGTGGCGGGCGTTGGCCGTGTGGTGGTTGTGATGGATCACACCTCCAAGCATGGGGAATCGAAGGTTCTGAAGGACTGCACCCTGCCCTTGACCGGCAAGGCCGTGGTCGACCGGATCATCACCAACCTTGGTGTTCTGGATGTGACCCACAAGGGCCTGCATATTGTCGAGCTGGCGCAGGGCGTCAGCCGCGAGGAGATGATCGCCGCGACCGAGGCGACTATCGTTTGAGGAAGGGAGGGGGCTGTCTGCCCCCTCTTGCCCCCTTGGCGGGGGCAATTCACCCCCGAGAGTATTTGCCGCCAAAAGAAGCGGGGGATTGTTTCTCTTTTGGGCGACAGACCTTAAATTTGCCCAAGTCTGTCTCTAGAAGTGCGGCAATGACTGAGATGGTTTCGCCCCTGCCCCAAAGCCGCCGTTTGCGCGACCGCCTGCTTCTTGCGGGCCTTTTGGCGTTGGTCGGTTTGGGGCTGGTGGGCTTGGCCGCGAAGACCGGTTGGGATGAGACCTTGGCGCAGATAGGCAAGCTCGGGTTCGGGCAGATCGTCGTGCTCTTGGGATTGAGCCTTGTGAACTATGTTTTCCGCGGGCTGCGGTGGCATCTTCTGGCGCGGCGGCTGGGGCTTGAGACCGGACTTTTGCAGGATATGCGGCACTTCCTTGGCGGCTTTGCCATGTCGGTGACGCCGGGGCGCGTGGGGGAGCTGGTGCGGATGCGCTGGCTCAGGCGCGAGACTGGGTGGCCTGTCGAGCGCACGGCGCCGCTTGTGTTGATGGATCGGGCGTCGGATCTGGCGACCATGGCGCTGTTGCTGGCGGTGGGCATCGGGTTGGGCGCGGGCGGTGTGCGTTATGCGGGGCCTGTGGTGATCGTGGCGCTGATCCTTGCGTATCTCGCGACGCGGCCACGGCTTCTGGCGGGGATTGTGACCCTTGCCTATCGGGCGACCGGCCTTTTGCCGCGGCTCATGGCGCGGGTTCGGCATGCGGCGCGATCCTTGGCGCGGTTTTCGACGCCGTCGGTGGCGGCGGGGGCTTTGGTCCTCGGGGCCGTTGGCTGGCTGGCCGAGGGCTATGCGTTTCACCTGCTTCTGGAATGGATGGGGGCCGGGATCGGCTTCTGGACGGCTGTGACGATATTCACCTTCTCGACTCTCGCCGGCGGTCTGACCGGCGCGCCGGGGGGTGTTGGCGGGGCGGAGGCGGCGATGATTGCGCTTTTGTCTTTGCAGGGGGTGCCGCTTGAGGTTTCGGTGCCGGCGACGGCGGTGATCCGGCTGACGACGCTGTGGTTTGCCATCGGCATCGGCGTTATCGTCTTTCCCTTCGCCGAGCGCGCCTCGCTGAGAGGGGCCGCGTGATGCGCTGGAAAGAGGAGAGCGTGACGGGTTGGGGCCGGGCCTTGCGGGCCGAGGCCGAGGTGGCGCGGCCGGAGCGGCTCTCTGATCTGCCGGAGAAGTTGGGGCCAGCGATTGGCGGGCGGCGGTCCTATGGCGATGCGGCGCTGAACGGGGGTGGGCGGGCGATCGATATGACGCGGCTCGACCGGATCCTGTCGTTTGATCCTGCGAGCGGCAAGGTCGAGGTCGAAGCAGGCGTGACGATCGGGACGCTTCTGAGGGTCTTTGCGCCGCAGGGCTGGATGCCGGCGGTGATGCCGGGCACGGGATTTGCCACGGTGGGCGGGGCGATTGCCATGGATGTGCATGGCAAGAACCATCACCACGCGGGCAGCTTTGGCGGCCATGTGACGGCGATCACTTTGCTGCAAGAAGCCGGGGAGGTGCGGATCACGCCGCGCAATCGGGCGCTTTGGCAAGCCACGATCGGCGGGCTGGGGCAAACGGGGATCATCACCAAGGCGGTGCTCCAGCTGGCGCGAACGCCGGGCACCACCATGGAGGTGCGCGAGCGGCGGGCCGAGGGGTGGGATGAGCATCTCGCCATGTTGGACGCGAGCCAGGCCACCTATTGCGTGAGCTGGATTGATGCCACGGCAACGGGCGAAGCGATGGGGCGGGGCATTTTGGAAGAGGCCGAGCTTTGCGCCACGCGCAAACCGGCGGCATCGCATGGGCCGAAGGTGCCGACGGATGCGCCGGGCTTTGCGCTTTCGGCACCCATCGTCAAAGCCTTCAACGCGATCTACTTCCGGCGCGTGCCGGCAGAGGGGCGGAGCGTGGTGCGGCCTATGGCCGATTTCTTCTTTCCGCTCGACCGGATCCACGATTGGAACCGGCTCTATGGCAAGCGGGGTTTTCATCAGTTTCAATGCGTCGTGCCCGAGGCCGCCAAGGGGCAGATCAAGACCATGATGCAGGAGATCGCGGGCGCGGGGCTTGCCTCGCCGCTGGCGGTGCTCAAGCGGATGGGGCCGGGGCGGGCGGGGTATCTGTCGTTCCCGATGGAGGGCTATACGCTCGCGGTCGATTTCCCCAACCGGGGCCGCGCGGGGGGCCTGATCGGGCGGCTCATCGACATGACCGCCGAGGCAGGAGGGCGGATCTATTTCGCCAAGGATTCGCTGGCGCGGGCCGAGCAGATCGGCGCGATGTATCCCGATCTGGGCAAATGGCAGGCCGCCGTGGCCAAGGCCGATCCGGGCGGGATATTCGAGACAGACATGACACGACGACTGGGGCTCAGGGGGAGCGAATGAGCGAGACATGGATCATCCTTGGGGCCACCTCGGCCATGGCGCGGGCCTTTGCACAGGCCGAGGCGGAGGTTGGCAGCGGCCTGATCCTCTGCGGCCGAAGGCTTGACGATATCGAGGCGACCACCGCCGATTGCCGGGCGCGGGGGGCCGAGATGGCGGAGGTGATGGCGATTGATATGCGCGATCCCACCACGTTTGGGCCGATCCTCGAGCGGGCCAAGGGCCTAGTCGGTGCGGTGAATGTGGCGATCTTCACCGGCTCGATGCCCGAGCAAAGCGCCATCGACGCCGATCCCTCGCTGATCGAGGGCGTCATCATCGACAGTCATACCGGCCCTGCCCGGTTCCTCACCGAAATCGCCCCGCAGCTTGAGGCGCGGGGATGCGGCGCGGTCATGGGGATCACATCGGTCGCGGGGGACCGCGGGCGGATCGGCAACTATGTCTATGGCTCGGCCAAGGCGGGGTTTGCGACCTATCTCTCGGGTTATCGCAACCGGATGGGCCGCTCGGGCGTGCACGTTCTGACGGTCAAGCCCGGCCCGGTGGATACGGCGATGACATGGGGCGGGCCGAAGATGCCGTTCATGTCGACGCCCGAGGCGGTGGTGGCGGATATGCGGGCCGCGCTTAGGAAGCGGCGCAATATCCTTTATACGGCCAAGATCTGGGGGCTCATCATGCTGGTGATCCGCATGATCCCCGAGCCGATTTTCAAGAAGATGAACTTTTAGGGCTTAGAAACCAAACCACTGCTGCACGAGGCCTGCGGCATAAAACATAAGCGCCAATGTGATCATCAAAAGGCCGAGCCCCTGCTTGTCGCGCAGGGCAAAGACGATCGGGTCATAGTCCTGCTTGCCCTGCCAGCCCAGCCGCACCATGCGGAAGAGCCACAGGGAAATCGGGACCAACGCCACCCAAAGGAGCCAGCGGCTCGGATAGAGTTCCAGAGCCTGCGCGCTTAGGGAATAGAGAAAGAAGATCACCAAGGCGCCGACCATGCCGAGGCTCGCGACGTTCAGGAGGTCGGGCCGGTCGGGGCGGCCATAGCCGCGGCCAGGGAGGCGTTCGTCGGATGTCGCCAGCGTGAGTTCGGTCAGGCGCTTGACGCAGCCGAGCGTGACGAAGATCGGGAAGATGAAGATCAGCATATAGATCGAGGTATCGACACCGCTCGCCTCGGCCCCTGCGACAACGCGGAGGGTATAGAGCGTGGCAAGGGTGAAGATGTCGATCCAGCGCATCCGCTTGAGCCGCAGCGAATAGGCGAGCGACAGGGCCATATAGACGGCCAGAACCAGCAGGAAACCGGCCCCGAGCATCGCGCCCCCCAGAAGGGCCGCAACACCAAGCAAGAACGCCGAGGCCATCCCCACGCCGATCGGGACTGCGCCACTGGCGAAGGGGCGGCGGCATTTCTTGGGGTGAAGGCGATCGGCTTCGAGATCCAGAAGATCGTTGACCACATAGATCGACGAGGCCGCCGCCGAGAAGGCGGCAATACCCGCTAGGACCAGCCAGAGGGTATCGTAATTGAACTGGTGAGCGGCGATGGCGGGCAGGAACAACAGGACGTTCTTGACCCATTGGTGCGGACGTATCGCGCGAAGTAGGTCGGCAATACGCCAGCCAGATTTGATCTGAGTGACACCTTTTCCAGAAGACTGAAGCTTTTGCGCCGCCCCGCCGGCGCGGCCGACGACGACCGCATGGCTGGCATCGTGCCAGACCGGCATATCGGCGCGGCTGTCGCCGGCATAGATATAGCCGCCCTTGCCATAATACTCGGTCAAAGCCGCAGCCTTGGACGCGCCCTTGAGATTGTGGTCGGGCGTCGAGCCCATCCAGCCGTCCATTCCATGGGCATCGGCCAGCGCCTCGACAAGACGGGCATCCGAGGCCGAGGCGAGGATCACCTCGCGGCCCTCTTCGCGCGCACCTTGGGCAATGGCGGCGATCTCGCCATTAATGGGCAGAAGGTCGGCGCGGATTGGCGCGATTTCGAAAAGCGCGGCCTTGAGGCGCGCAGGCGCGCGGAAATGGCGGAACACCGCGCCCAGCGTCTTGAAGGGAGCGGTGCCAAGGCCGGCCCAGAAGCTTTCGACAAGCATATCCGTCTTGAGAAACGTGCCGTCGGCATCAAGGATAAGTGGTTTGCGGTCAGCCAAATCAGCCTCCGGGATTCAAAAAGACGCAGCCGTCGGTCATCAGTTCAGGCGGCGTCATGCACAGGGCGCGCGCGACCGTCCAGGCGGAAAGGACCTTGGGCACATAGGCGCGGGTTTCAGGATAGGGCGGAACGCCCGCGTTGTCGCGGATTGATCCCTCGCCGGCATTGTAGGCCGCGAGGAACAGGATCGGATCGCGTTCAAACTCGTCGATCAGCCAATCCAGATAGGCCACCCCGCCACCGATATTGTCGTTCGGATCAAATGTGTTGGTGACACCGAATCGATCGGCGGTGGCGGGAATAAGCTGCATCAGGCCCCCTGCCCCGGCCCGGCTGTAGGCCAAACTGTCGCCGGCGCTTTCCACCGCAATCACTGCAAGGACCAACGCGGGCGAGACCTGTGTGCCAACCGTCGCACGCAAAATGTCCCGACCGTGGGCCGAAGCGATCTTTTGCATGGCATCAAGGCGCGGCGCGACAACGCCTTGCCCTTCCGGCGCATGATCGAGGGCACGGACGCCTGCTTCAAGCCTGCCCGGACCAGACGCCTCAAGTTCGGGTGAAATCTCTTCCCAAAACCAGGCTACCGATCGCGCCAATGGGCTCACACCCGCCACCGGATCGGTCGAAAGAGGCGCAACCGACGGGGCGGCAGCCTCTTGACCGGGATCAATCTGAACTGTGATGCGCGGGCCAGATCCTTTTGGGACACCGACCCTCTTGAAGGTGAAATTCGTGTTGGGCCACGCCTCTTGCGAAAACGCGGGTCCGCCCGTCAGAAACAGGGCTGAAAAGATGATCCAATAGAAGCGCCGCTTCATGCGGTTCTGTCCTGCCTCAGATTTCCTTGCCTTATCGCAGATTATCCCGGCCGGACCAAGAAAAAGGGATTCTCGAAGCGAAGAATCACGGGCTGAGTCGGGCCGAAACGCGCAAAATTGGACTTTTAGACAAATATTTTGATCTCACCGGAATTTTTCTTTTTGTTTTTTTTCAGATGGTTAACCCATTTTCGGCTCAAAAAAAGCAAAGCACCAAAATTGCACGAATGGGAACAAAATCCCGCCCAATTCGGGGGGCTATATCACCTCATCCAAGTCGGGATCGCCCAAAGAATGAGGCTGGTGCGAAGAGTTCCGACGCAGGACGAAACCGAGCGTACACCCTGAGGAGGGAACACAAATGCTGAACTTCATCAAAAACTTCCGCCGTGACGAAGACGGCGCTGTGACCGTCGACTGGGTGGTTCTCACCGCTGCGATCGTCGGCCTTGGCATCGCCGTTCTGACTTCGGTCGGCAATGGCACCACCGCCCTGAGCAGCAAGATCTCGTCGAACCTGTCGGCACATTCGCTGACCACCTACTAATCCAAAACTAAAATCTGGAGAATCCAAATGCTGAACTTCATCAAAAACTTCCGCCGCGACGAAGACGGTGCTGTGACCGTTGACTGGGTCGTTCTGACCGCCGCCATCGTTGGCCTCGGCATCGCCGTCCTTACCTCGGTCGGCAACGGAACCACTGCCCTGAGCAGCAAGATCTCGTCGAACCTCGCGGCTCACTCGCTGACCACCTACTAATCAGCGACGCGATACGATCCAGGGGCTGCGCTTGCGCGGCCCCTTTATTTTGTAACAATTATTCTAGTTTATTAATTCTGTTTCTTACTCGATCCGTGGCCCAAGACAAAACCCCGAAAGGGTACGGTTTACGCCAAACTGTCCTCAACATCGCGCCACAATTGCCATTCAGGGTCAAACAGGAGGGCAGGTGTGCCCAAACGGAGATGGAAATGACTAAGCTGATCAAGAAGTTTACTGCCGAAGAGGACGGCGCGGTCACTGTCGACTGGGTTGTGCTCACCGCTGCTATTGTGGGTCTGGGAATCGCCGTGATGACGAGCTTCGGACCTGGTGTCGTCTCGTTGTCGGACAAGATTTCTACCAACCTCGCTGGCCATTCGCTAACGACATACTGACCCGCAGACCGTCAGGTATGACCAAGGGGCCGCGCTTCTGCGCGGCCCCTTTGATTTCCTTCACATCCTAAAACCTCAAATCAGAGCCGAGAATGTGGGGCAATTCACAAAGAACGGTTGAAATATCAGAATCCATGCCGCCGCCAAATGGTCCAAAAACCGATCCGTGCGAGACATTTTATGTGCCTTGATCTGCCCGATTGGGGTGACAGAAGGACACTGCCCCGAGCGGGTGAGTTGATTTGCGTCGAGGTCTCTTGTGTTGCGATATTTGACCGGTTTTTTCAGATCCGAATTGGGCGCGGCATCCGTGGATTTTGCGATCCTGACCGCAGCCGCAACGGGTTTGGGGGTCGTGGCTTTGTCTTTCATTGGCCCTGGGGGTATGGTTCTTGCAGACAAAGTCGCCACAACCGTGGCAAACCACGCATTGACGACCCCCTAGGGATGTTGCCAATATTGGCGGGATTTCAGGCAGAAGTGTCTGACGAGTTTTCGGCGGTCTGAATTATCGCCGCAATGAGTTCAAAGCGTCGCATAACGGCGCAAAGCCCCAAACGTCGGGGCCGACAGTGAGGAAGAGCAATGCGAGCCGTATTCGGCCTGGTGCTGATCATAGGTCTCGGACTGGCAGGTTTCGCCGTCTATATGGTCAAAGGCTATTTTGATCAGCAATCGGTCGCGCTCGAACAGGAGCGAGCGGCCGCTGCGCGCATCATCCCAACCGTAGACGTTTTCGCCATGGCTCGAGAGATCGGCTACGGCGAGGTTCTAACGCGCGAGGATGTGAAAATCATTCCTTATGTAGAAGGCGCGCTTCCGGCCGGGGTGTTCCGCACCGAAGAAGAGCTCTTCCCCAATGATGGCAGAGAACGCCGCCTCGTTCTTCGCCCGATGGAAATCAACGAGCCGGTCATGGCGATCAAGGTCACAGAGCCGGGCGGCGAAGCGGGGATCACCACCCGTCTGACCCAGGGAATGCGCGCATTTGCGATCCGCGTCGACGTGACGTCTGGCGTTTCCGGCTTCTTGCGTCCGGGGGATCGGGTTGATGTCTATTGGACGGGCCAGACCGGCAACCTAACGGGCGCTTCGATCCAGGTCACCAAACTCATTGAAAGCACGATCAAGATCATCGCGGTCGATCAGACGGCCGACGGCAGCATCAGCACAGCGCTTGTCGCGCGCACGGTCACGGTCGAGGTGACGCCGCAGCAGGTCGCATCGCTCGCGCAGGCCCAGAGCAGCGGATCGCTTTCGTTGTCTCTGGTCGGAATAAACGACACCAGCTCTGCGTCGGTCGAGGATGTCAACCAGCGCACGCTTCTCGGCATTTCAGAGACCGCACCGGTGATCGCACCGGAAGCCCCCGTCGAAGAAAAGGTCTGTTCGATCAAAACGCGCCGGGGTGCCGAGGTTGTCGAAATCGAGATTCCCTGCCCCGACTAACCGCTATATCTGCCCCTGGTTTTTGCCGCGGGCACAATCCTGCCGCAATGTGTTGCGACTTATCCACATAAAGCGCAGTCGCCAACGCATTGATTCTTGCAAAAAATGCCGTTTCAGCGCAGTCTGTCGCAAATGACAGGCGAAAAAGTCTGCAATGAGGCGTGATCGGAGAGGCAGGTCACATGAAATATAAGAGTATTCTCAAGGCGACCCTTACGGGTCTGACATTGGCGCTTGCACCCGCGCCGGCCATGCTTTCGGCAGAGACCCTGCAGGTCATGCAGGGCGCAACGCAAAGTGCATTAGAAGTTCCCATGAACCGCGCTGTGGTTGTTGAGAGTGACGTTCCCTTCACGGAACTGTCGATCGCCAATCCAAGCATCGCCGACATTTCGTCGCTTTCTGACCGGACGATCTATGTGCTGGGCAAAGAGCCGGGCCGAACCACACTCACGTTGTTGGGTGGCGACGGTCGGTTGATCATGAACGTCGAGATTCATGTCGCTCCGGACATCGCGGAATTCAAGGAACGCCTGCAGCAAATCCTGCCGGGTGAGCCGATCGAGGTTCGCACCGCGAATGACGGTATCGTCCTATCCGGCACCGTCAGCTCCGCGGCCAAGCTTGACCGGGCGATGGATCTTGCACAGCGCTACGCGCCGGATCGCGTCTCCAATCTGATGAGCGTTGGCGGCACCCAGCAGGTCATGCTCAAGGTTCGCTTCGCTGAAATGCAGCGGTCGGTCTCGAAATCGCTTTCAAGCTCGCTGGCCCTTCAAGGATCGACCCTTGGTGGCAATCTCGGCCTGTCGGGCGGCACCAATGCGACAAGCACGACCGGGGCGATCGTCAACGCCCTGAACGCAATCTCGCCAAGCACGGCCGACAACAACGCAGCGATGCTCTTTGGCTTCAACGCCGGTGGGCTTGAGGTTGGCATTCTCCTAGAAGCGCTTGAATCGCGCGGCATGGTCCGCACGCTGGCCGAGCCCAACCTTGTTGCCCTTTCGGGCCAAGAGGCCAAGTTCCTCGCCGGTGGTGAATATCCCGTCCCTGTCAGCCAGGAAGACGGCAAGGTTACTGTTGAATACAAGCCCTTCGGTGTGCAGCTCGATTTCGTGCCGCGCGTCGTGGACGGCGACATCATCAACCTCGAGCTTGAGGCCTCGGTCTCGTCGATCGACCCGGCCAACGGCTTTAGCCAGGGCGGCTTTACGGTCGATGCTTTCCGCAAACGCCAGACATCGACAACGGTCGAGATGCGTGATGGCGAGAGCTTTGCGATTGCCGGCCTTCTGTCGGACGACTTCCGCGACCTGAACGGTCAGGTTCCGTGGCTTGGCGACATTCCGGTTCTCGGCGCGCTCTTCCGCAGCGCCGAATATGCCCGCCAGCAGACCGAGCTTGTGATCATCGTCACACCGCACCTCGTCAGCCCGACCCGTGGCGAAGCGCTCGCCCTGCCGACTGATCGGGTGCAACCGCCATCAGAAGCAGGATTGTTCCTCTTCGGCCATGTGACCGGCAGCACCTCGGCCCCGAAAGTAGGCGGTGCGGGCGAAGTCGCACGGCAAGATTTCAGTGGCTCCTATGGCTACGTCCTGGACCAATAAGGGAGAGAGACTGATGAACCTGCGCCTCGCAACCACATCCGCCGCCGCCCTTCTGGCCCTCGCCGCCTGTCAACCGGCTAGCAACCATGCCTTCAAATCGGTTTTCATGGAAGCCGGATCGGCAGTCACGTCGAGCGACTTTGGCAATGCCACGATGAACAACACGCTGATCCAGACCGGACAGCGCGATTACGCCATTGGCCTCAATCGCCGTTTTTCGGCCGAAGTGCCGACGACGATCAACTTTGAATTCAACTCGGCGCTCCTTGATGAGGAGGCCCGCAATGTTCTTCGGGCTCAAGCGGACTTCATCAGACAGTTCCCCGAAGTGTCGTTCAAGGTTTACGGCCATACCGATCTTGTTGGCTCGACCGCCTACAATATGTCGCTGGGCAAGCGCCGTGCCGATGCGGCGGTGGACTACCTCATTTCGCAAGGTATCGACCGTTCGCGCCTCGCCGCGGCCGTGTCCTACGGCGAAACGCAGCCGCTCATTGTCTCCGAAGGCCGCGAGCGCGCGAACCGACGGACAGTGACCGAGGTCTCCGGTTTTGTCGAAACCAATGCGCTGGTCATGAATGGCAAATATGCCGAGATTGTCTTCCGCGAATACGTCGCCAGTGCAGCTCCGCGGTCGACCCTCGAAGGAAACTCGGGCGCGGACTTCTCGACCGAGAACTAACTGCCAAATTGTCTCCAGATTTCAGGGAATGGGCGTCAACACTGGCGCCCTTTTTCTTTGATCGTCGTTCATTTCCGCACAATTGGATGTTTTTGGCCCAAATCTGGTCACGTTTCTCAACGAACGTCACCGAGTGGAATGAACCGCGCCCGGGCGAATCCGGGCATGGGTGTGGCTCGCGGCAATAGTGGCCGAAGCCGGTGGGCACCTTGAAACGGGACTAAGGGCAATGACAAGTACGGCAAAGATGCAAACTGAACCTCAACCGATCACCGCTTGTACGGTAAGTCGGGATGTTCAGAATTTCGATCTTCTGATCGAGGACATGGAGGATGCGCTTGGCGAGCGTTGGGGCGACCTGAGCTTCGAAGATGCAGAGATCTTTCTCGGCCAACCCGACGCCGATGGCCTCTCGTTCATTGCGATCGCGATCGACGCTGAGGATGAGGGTAATCTTGCCAAGGTCCAACGAGTGATTTCGTCGGCAAAAGGCAAAGATATCAAGGTGATATTGATCACCGAAGATGTGAGCCCCGCCTCGCTTCACCAGCTGTTGCGCGACGGCGGAGACGAGTTTGTTCCCTATCCGCTTCCGGAAGGTGAGTTGAAGCTCGCTATTGATCGTGCGATGGCTCCCCCTGTTGCGCCGGTGCCTGTCGAAGAAAAGGAACGGCCGACCAAACTCAAGGCCACCGACGACCGCAGCGGCGTTGTCATCCCCGTGCATGGCATGGCCGGCGGAGTAGGGTCGACGACCTTTGCAGTCAATCTGGCCTGGGAGCTTGCCAATATCGACAAGGCCAACCCGCCGCGCGTTGCCCTTCTTGATTTCGATTTCCAGTTCGGTAGCGCATCGACCTATCTCGACCTGCCCCGTCGCGAGGCCGTGCTTGAGATGCTCACTGATGCGGAATCGATCGACAGCGACATCTTCATGCAGGCGCTGCAGTCTTTCCAGGACAAGCTCCATGTTTTGACCGCGCCGACCGACCTGATCCCCATGGATATCGTCGGCCCGAGGGATATCGCCAATCTTATCGAACTGGCGAGGACCAATTTTGATTATGTCGTCGTCGATATGCCCAAGATCATGGTCGAGTGGTCGCAGGCCGTTCTTGAGGCCGCGCACGTCTATTTCGCGGTCTTGGAGCTCGATATGCGGTCGGCCCAGAACACGCTGCGCCTCAAGCGCGCGATGCAAGCGGAAGACCTGCCATTCAACAAGCTGCGGTTCATCCTAAACCGAGCCCCGAAATTTACGGATCTGAGCGGCAAGAGCCGAGTCAAACGGCTTGCGGATTCCTTGGGGATTTCGATCGAGGTTCAGTTGCCCGATGGCACGCGCCAAGTGGCGCAACAGGCCGATCATGGCGTGCCGCTGGCAGAGGGTGCGCCGAAGAACCCGCTGCGTAAGGAATTCCAGAAGCTGGCGCAATCGGTTCACGACGTAAACGTTTCGGACTCCAAGCTCTCCAAGAAGGGGTAAGGCAAGCCTATGTTTTCAAAATATAAAAAGTCTGCCCCGACCCCGGCCGCGAAGCCATCTCTTGTGCCGAACGCAGCGCCGGCGGCGAACGCTGCCCCTGCTCAGGACGAGCGCAAGTCGCTGATGCGCGCGATGCCGGTCAAGGCTGCGGAGCCCGCAGCCGCCGACAAGGAAAAGAAGCGCAAGGAGAGACTGGGCGAGATCAAGCTCGAGCTTCACAAGGCGCTGCTCGACAACCTCAACCTTGCGGCGCTTGAAAAGGCGACCGAGGCCGATCTGCGGTCGGAAATCAACGCAATCGCGACCGAGACCCTCGAAGAGATGGGCGTGGTCCTGAGCCGGGAAGAGCGGCAAACGCTCAATCAGGATCTCTATGACGAAGTTACGGGCCTTGGCCCGCTCGAGACGCTTCTGAAGGACGACACGGTCAACGATATTCTCGTGAATGGTCCGCAGCAGATCTTTGTGGAACGCGCGGGCAAGCTGCAACTGACCGACGTCACCTTCAAGGACGAGCGCCACCTTCTGCGGATCATCGACAAGATCGTGTCGGCCGTGGGCCGGCGTGTCGATGAATCCAACCCCTATGTTGACGCCCGCTTGGGGGATGGTTCGCGCTTCAACGCGATGGTCGGACCGATCGCCGTGGATGGAAGCCTCGTTTCCATCCGTAAGTTCAAAAAAGACAAGTTGGCCATTGATGACCTGGTCAAATTTGGAGCGTTTACCGAGGAGATGGCTGCATATCTGCAAGCAGCTGTTGCCACGCGCCTGAACGTGATCGTCTCCGGCGGTACTGGTTCGGGTAAAACGACGACCCTCAACGCGCTCTCGTCGTTCATCGACAACTCCGAACGTATCCTCACCATCGAGGACACCGCCGAACTTCAGCTTCAGCAGACACACGTTGGCCGGATGGAGAGCCGCCCGCCGAACGTGGAAGGCAAAGGCGCCGTGACCCAGCGCGACTGTCTACGCAACGCGCTGCGTATGCGCCCCGACCGTATCATCGTCGGCGAGACGCGCGGCGAGGAGGTTATCGACATGCTTCAGGCCATGAACACCGGCCACGACGGTTCGATGACCACGATCCACGCCAACTCGGCCCGCGACGGTGTGAGCCGTCTGGAAAACATGATTGCCATGGCTGGCATCGAAATGCCGATCAAAGCCGTCCGCAGCCAGATCGCGAGCGCCGTGAACCTGATCGTTCAGGCCAGCCGCCTTCAGGACGGCTCGCGCCGGATGACCTCGATCACCGAGATCACCGGCATGGAAGGTGACGTGATTTCCATGCAGGAAGTCTTTAGATATCAGCGGGTTGGCCTAACCCCTGACAACAAGATCATCGGCCATTTTACGGCCACTGGCGTGCGCTCGCACTTCTCTGAGCGCTTCCGCCTCTGGGGCTATGACCTGCCGCCGGCAATCTTTGAACCCTTTGCGGCGGAGTAAACAGCCATGACTATCTCGGCAGAACCGATCATCTATGGTCTGATCTTCGTCGCGGTGCTGGTATTGGTCGAAGGCCTCTACCTCACCGTTTTTGGCAAATCGATCAGCCTCAACAACAAGGTCAACCGCCGCCTCGATCTTCTTGAGAAAGGCGCCGGCCGCGAGCAGGTGCTCGAGCAACTCCGCAAGGAGATGACCCAGCACCTCAAGTCGCAGTCGATCCCGCTTTATTCGATCCTCGCCTCCAAGGCGCAGAAGGCCAACATCGCCTTCACCCCGCCGCAGATCATCATGATCATGATGGGCCTCTCGTTCGTGGCCTTCATCGGCCTGACCGTCGGCACCGGCACCGCGGCCCCGATCCGTGTTGCCGTGGCTTTGGCGATGGGGATTGGCGGCGTCTATGTCTGGATCAACAACAAGGCCAAGAAGCGCACGGCCCTGATCGAAGAACAGCTTCCTGACGCTGTCGAGCTTATGGTTCGCTCGCTGCGGGTGGGTCACCCCTTCTCGTCCGCGGTTGGCATCGTCGCCAAAGAGGTCGCGGATCCGCTTGGTTCGGAAATGGGCGTCATTTCTGACGAGGCCGCCTATGGCCGCGACATGGGCGAAAGCCTCAAGGCGATGTCCGAGCGCATGGATATGCAGGATTTGCGCTTTCTCGCCGTGGCCGTGACCATTCAGCAGCAATCGGGCGGCAACCTCGCCGAGATCCTTGACGGTCTGTCCAAGGTTATCCGCGCGCGGTTCAAGCTCTTCCGCCGGGTCAAGGCGATCACGGCCGAAGCCAAGTGGTCGGGGATGTTCCTCTCGGTCTTTCCGCTTCTGGCGCTCGTGGGCATCAACGTGATCCAGCCGAACTACTATGACGAGGTCAAGGAAACCGCCGTCTTCATCCCCGCCTGTCTGGTTGTGGCCGCTTTCCTCGTGGCCAACGTCTTCGTCATGCGCACGCTCGTCAACATCAAGGTCTGAGGTAACATCATGAGTCTTCTCGATACCATCAATCAGATGTTGAAAGATATGCTCGGGCCGTTCGGGCCGCTGATCGTCGTCGGCTTTCTCGGGCTGGTGATGGTGCTTGTCACCATTCCACTTCTTTTCAAGAAAGAAGTCGATCCGCTCGACAAGCTAAAGGCGCCGGTCCAGCAAAAAGCGGCCCCCGAGAAAAGCAAAAAAGACAAGCTTCGCCAAGCCTCGGGCAAGGACAAGCTCGAGAAATACTCGAACTTCCTCGAACCGCAGAACGCCGAGGAATATTCGGCGATCAAGCTCAAGCTTTTGCAGGCCGGCTATAAATCCAAGAACGCCGTGCGGATGTATCACTTCGCTCAGCTGGCGCTTGGGATCAGCCTTCTGATAGTTGGAATCGGCTATTCGATCCTGCAATCCCAGACTGGCGATCCCTCGACCAAGGCCACGATCCTGTCGATCATCGGCCCCGCTGTCGCAGGCTATATGCTTCCAAAATACTGGGTCACCCGCCGGCAAGGCGAACGCCAGCAAGCGATCGTCAACGGTTTCCCTGACAGTCTCGATATGATGCTTGTCTGTGTGGAAGCGGGCCAATCGCTTGACCAGTCGATCATCCGCGTTGCGCGCGAGATGCGGTCGGGCTTCCCCGCGCTGGCCGAGGAATACGAGATGGTCAGCTATGAAATGAAGGCCGGCAAGGACAAGATCCAGGTTCTGCGCGATATGTCCGAGCGCTGCGGTGTGCCGGATGTGTCATCGTTCGTGACCGTGCTGATCCAGTCGCAGCAGTTCGGTACCTCTATCGCCGAGGCGCTTCGGGTCTATTCGGGCGAGATGCGCGACAAGCGCGTGATGCGCGCCGAGGAAAAGGCAAATACCCTGCCCACCAAGATGACACTGGCCACGATGATGTTGACGGTGCCGCCGCTCTTGATCATTCTGATCGGGCCGTCGATCTATAATATCTACAAGACATTGAACGGCGCCGCTTTCTAGGGCAGGGCATGAACGCCAAAAATCTGGTTCTGATCATGGCGATCGCCATGCTGGCCGCCTGCAACACAGGCGGCCTGAACCGTTCGGATGGCACCTATGCGCCGGGCGTTGCGGGCGAGATGGATATCGACGGGCTCCTCGTCGGGCATCGCCTGATGGCGGCGGGCGAATATGAACTGGCGCTCAAGGCCTATATCCGCGGGGCCGCCCAACACGGCATCAATGTCGATACGCTTTCGGCGATGGGCTCTGCCAACCTCAAACTGGGCCGGCTCTGGCAGGCCGAAAAACTCCTGCGGCAGGCGGTCGACGAAGACCCCGAGTTTCCGCCCGCCTGGAACAACCTCGGCGTCACCCTGGTCGAGATGGGAAATTATCCAGAGGCTGTCGAAGCCTTCCGCCGCGCCTTTGCCGCCGATAATGGCAATTCCGATCAAATCCGCGACAACCTGCGCTTAGCACTCGCAAAAGTCGAAGATCCCGCCTATGCTGCACCCAATGAGAATGGAACATTCCAGCTGGTGCGGCGCGGGGCGGGCGACTACCTGATCCTGACCACACCTTGAGGCAAGAGCAGTCAGGGACACGGGCATGATCCGTCAGTTTATTCGTATTTCGCTTCCGGCGACACTAATCGTCACGTTGGCCGCCTGCCAGCCGAACGGTGAAGACGCCGTTGAAAACGCGATGAAAGAAGTCAACGTCATCGACGAGAGCAATCTCAACGATGTGATGCTCACCATCGCCGATCCGAACGAGGCGGTGACCTATTTCGAGCGTGCAGTGCGCAGCGATCCCAGCCGGATCGACCTGTTGCGCGGCCTTGGCAAATCGCTGATCCGCGCCGCCCGCGCCTCCGAGGCGCTGCCGATCTGGAAAGCCGTGGTCGAGCATCCCGAGGCGACCCTAGAGGACAAGATCAGCTACGTCGATGCGCTCATCCGCAACAATGAATGGGATATGGCCGAAGAGATCCTGAATTCCATTCCGCCGACCTTCGAGACCTATGACCGCTATCGCCTAGAGGCGATGGTGGCCGACAGCAATGAAGACTGGAAGCGCGCCGACAGCTTTTACGAGATCGCGGCGGGCCTGACCACAAAACCAGCGGGCGTCTACAACAACTGGGGCTTTTCCAAGCTGACACGCGGCGATTTCACCGGCGCGGAAAAGAAGTTCTGGGAGGCCCTGCGCCACGATCCCAACCTCTTTACCGCCAAGAACAATCTTGTCCTCGCCCGCGGCGCCCAGCGCAATTATGAATTGCCGGTCATCCGCATGAGCCAGGTCGAGCGGGCCCAGCTTCTTTATACGCTGGCACTCGCTGCCGTGAAGCAGGGCGATGTGACGATGGCCAAGACCCTTCTGCGTGAGGCAATTGATACCCATCCGCAGCATTTCGAAGCGGCCGTGCGTTCGCTTCAGGCGCTTGAAGAGAACGTGTCCAACTGATGCTTGCATTGAGCACTTCAGAGGCGGTCTGGTTTCTCCCTGCCGCACTTCCCATCGGCATTTATGTCGCGTGGAATGATATGCGGGCGATGAAGATCCCGAATATTGCGGTCTATGCCTTGTTGATTTCGTTCGCCGTGCTGGGCCTGTTTGCCCTGCCGTTCGAAGACTATCTCTGGCGCTACGTTCACCTGATCGTCGTTTTGGTGATTGGCATCGCGCTCAACGCTATCGGAGCGCTGGGCGCAGGCGATGCGAAGTTTGCCGCGGCTGCAGCGCCATATATCGCGCTCGCGGATCTCGCGAGCCTTCTCTACCTTTTCGCCGGATGTTTGCTGAGCGGCTACGTCATCCACCGCATCGTCCGCGCCTCGCCCCTGCGCAGGCTTGTACCGGATTGGGAAAGCTGGAAATCGGGCCGCCGCTTCCCAATGGGTCTGCCGCTGGCGGCAACGCTCATCCTCTATCTGGCGTTGCCCTTCCTCGCTTAGAGGATTTCATAAAGTGTATAGACGGCATTGCGCCGCAGTTCTTTGAGATTGTCTGCTCCTCCGCGCTCTGTGATCGCATTCAGGATGCGGGTCTGCACCTCCTGCACCACCGGGCAATGCGGCACCACCAGATAGCGCGCCTCGTCATAGCCCGGCAGGCCGCCATAGTACCAAGGCGCACCGTGGATCAGGGGAGCGAAATCACCATAGAGCCAGAGAACCGAAGAAAAGAGATCGGCCACGAAGACCGGCTCGCCCCTGCCAATGCCGTGCTCTTCCATGTCGCGCGCCATCGCGTCAAAAACCGACGGCAGGCCAAGCTCGAGCGCACAGGTGGGCATATGTTCTCCGCGGAAGATCGCGGTTTCCTCGCGATCGGCCCCCTCGCGATAGCGCGCGAGCCCCATCGCCTCGATGTCCAGCGCGATCCGGGCATCAACCCGCATGGCCCGGATCTTGGCGGTCTGAAGATCTGCATGGACGCCACCGCGCGGAAGGAGCGGCGAGAAATTCTCTGTCACAACCCCGTAGTGACGAAACGGGCTGTAGGCCAGATTGAAGAACGACGGCGCCCCAAGGGAAAGGGCGGCAACGGCGGTGAGCTTGGTCGCACTACGAAGGTTCCAGCCAAGACCATTGGTCATATCCTGCGGTGGCATGAATGCAAAAAGCAGGATCACCAGCAGGGGCAACCATTGAGGATCGTTGCCAAAATTCTGCCAGGTCACATAGGCAAACCCCGGCAAGAGCAGCAAGACGACGAGCCCCGCCGTGTGGGCCCGTGACTGTCTCAGGAACACCACCGACAGAATGCCCACGATCGAAGCGCCAAGCCACGCAGGCGCCCCGAGAATGGCCTCGAAACTATCGCCCGGCATCTGGCGGATATCGGATCGGGTGACGGTCAGAAGATCGCCCAGATAGGCCAGCCAGTAGCCGGTCCCTAACCAAAGCGTCAGGCCTGCAAAAATCATCGCCCCTGTCAAAACCGAGACCAGCAACGCGCGGCGCTGTCCCGTCAGGAGAAGCGCAATTGCCACGGGCAGCGCGAAGGCGACGAAATACGTCACCTTGATCAACGCCAGGGCCGAGAGCATTGCCCCGACAATGGCTCCGTCGATTACAGCGTTTCGCGGGTGAACGGGCGGCACAAGGGAGGTGACAATAGCCACATAGGCAGCCGCCCAGGCCCAGCGGTTATAGTGCATCGAAATAGCGGTGCTGCGCTCGGCCTCGCCATGCACAAGCGCGAGCAGAAGAACCATGACGACAAGCCCGAAAAAGGCCGAGATTGCCGGCGTCAGCCGCCCGATCCCGACCCACCAGACCATCGGCAGAAAGACAATCGCCATCAGGATCTGCGCCAGTATCGAAGCCGTTCCGACCCCATAGCCCATGGTCACGAAAAGCGCCGCCGGCGCGAAAGCCAGCCCGCCGATCGGCGTCACAAAGTCGAGATGCGGGATCTCTCCGGCAACAATACGGAAGATGATCTCGACCATATGCAGCGTATCGCCTTCGTGCTTGCCGATATAGAAGCCGCCCTTCGCCAAGGCCAAGCCTCCCAGAGCGGCCACGATCGCCACCAAAAAGGCAAGGAAATACACGGGATTTGATCGGTTCATGCCTGTCTCTCGTGCCCGAATGTCCATTTTTTCGCCACATTAGACGGGCATCACAATGAAAAGCAAATCCCGTGGCAATTCGCGGGCCAAAGGCTGTGAGGCAGACACATGAATATGCAAGCCACTTCGGTTATCGCTCCTCCGGCGCCGAAGTCCATCGAGGGGATGCAACTCCCGCTCGTGATGATGCGCGACATCCTGATCAAGACAATGTTCCGCAAGAACATCGACATGGTCTCCGACCTCTCCCGCGCCATTTGCCTGCCAATCCCGGTGACGCAACAGCTCATCGACATGGCCCGCGGCCAGAAGCTCGTCGAAGCCACAGGTACGCTGCACGCGACGTCTGGCAATGAAATGGGCTATCAGCTGACCGACGGCGGCAAGGCCCGTGCGCTGGATGCGCTGGCCCAGTCGGAATACTATGGCGCCATGCCGGTGCCGCTCGATGTCTATGCCGAACAGGTGAAACGCCAATCGATCCGCAATATCCAGGTGACGCGCGATCAGCTGACCGCCGCCATGGGCCACCTTATCCTGCCCTCGAGCCTTCTCGATCACCTCGGCCCTGCCGTGTCCGCCGGCCGCTCGATCCTGATGTATGGCCCGCCGGGCAACGGCAAATCCTCGATCTCCAACGGCATCCGCGATGCGCTTGGTGACAAGATCTACATCCCCCGCGCCATCGAATATGCAGGCCAGGTCATCACCGTCTACGACCCGATCGTGCACTCCGCCGCCGAAGAACAGGAAGACGACCCCAACTCACTGCGCCGCACCTCGGGCCGCTACGATACCCGCTACGTTCGCTGCGACCGCCCGACGGTCATCACCGGCGGCGAGCTTTCCCTCGATATGCTCGACCTCGTCTACAATCCGGTCGCCCGCACCTATCAGGCGCCCCTGCAACTCAAGTCCACCGGCGGCGTCTTCATCATCGACGACCTTGGCCGCCAGGAAGAGCCACCACAGAAGATCGTCAACCGCTGGATCGTGCCGCTCGAAGAAGGCCGCGACATCCTTGCCCTGCAATCGGGCGAGAAATTCGAAGTGCCCTTCGATACGCTGGTGATCTTCTCCACCAACTTCCACCCCAATGAAATCTTCGACAAGGCCGCGCTCCGCCGGATCTTCTTCAAGATCAAGATCGACGGGCCGAGCCAGGAAAACTTCCTCAAGATCTTCGCCCTCGTCGCCCGCAAGAAGAAGATGCCGATCGACGAGGCTTCGCTCGTGCACCTGCTCAAGCGGAAATACCCGACGATCGACAACGTCTACGCCAACTATCAGCCGATCTTCCTGATCGACCAGATGATCGCCATCTGCGAATTCGAGGGTATCCCCTACCAGATGACGCCTTCGCTCATCGACCGCGCCTGGGCCAATATGTTCGTCAAGGAAGAGACCATCATTCACTGATCTTCTTTTGGCCCCGAAATACTCCGGGGGGAGGCCGCAGGCCGGGGGGCAGAGCCCCCTTGGACAGCGCCCCCTCTCGCGCCATAAGAGGCCATGGCCCAACCCCTTCCCATTGACGGCGCCCTCGCCCCGCTGATCGCCGCCCTCGAGGCGCGCGGGCTTGCCGTCCTGCAGGCGCCCCCCGGCGCAGGCAAGACCACGCGGGTGCCGATTGCGCTCCTCGAGGCGGGGCTGACCACCGGAAAGATCGTCATGTTAGAGCCCCGCCGCCTCGCCACGCGGGCGGCGGCCGAACGGCTGGCCGAGGAACTGGGCGAAGCCCCGGGGCAAACGGTGGGCTACCGGATGCGCGGCGAGACCAAGGTCTCGAAGGCCACGCGCATCGAGGTCGTCACCGAAGGCATCCTCACCCGGATGATCCAGTCCGACCCCGAGCTATCGGGGATCGGCGCGGTGATCTTCGACGAATTTCACGAGCGCAGCCTCAATGCCGATCTCGGCCTCGCCCTCACCCTTGAGATCCGCTCAGCCCTCCGCCCCGACCTCCTGATCCTCGCCATGTCGGCCACGCTTGATGCCGAACCGGTCGCGGCGCTGATGGGCGACGCGCCGGTGATCACCTCCCAAGGGCGCTCCTATCCGGTGGAAACCGTCCACCTCGACAAACCCCTGCCCCGCGACGCCCGCCTGCCCGAAGCAATTGCCTCGCTCATCGAACAGGCTGTGACAGAGACCGAGGGCGGCATCCTCGTCTTCCTCCCCGGCGAGGGCGAAATCCGCCGCACCGAGGCGCTCCTGAAAGGCCGCCTGCGTAAGGATTGCGATATCCGCCCCCTCTATGGTGCCCTGCCCTTCGCCGCCCAACGCGCGGCGATTGCGCCTGTTCTGAAAGGCCGCAAAGTCGTCCTCTCGACCTCCATTTCCGAGACCTCGCTCACTATCGAGGATATCCGCGTGGTGATCGACGCCGGCCGCGCCCGCCGTGCCCGCTATGATCCGGGCTCCGGCATGTCGCGCCTCGTGACCGAGCGCGTCACCCGCGCCGAGGCGACCCAGCGCGCGGGCCGCGCGGGCCGCGTGGCCGAAGGGCGCTGTTACAGACTCTGGACAAAGGGCGAGGAAGGCGCGCTCGCCGCCTTCCCCCCGCCCCAGATCGCCACCGCCGACCTCGCCCCCTTGGCGCTCGAACTGGCGCTCTGGGGCAGCGACGATCTCGCCTTCCTGACCCCGCCGCCCGAAGGCGCACTTGCAGAGGCGCGCGCACTTCTGGCCGATCTCGGCGCGCTCGACAACAAGGGCCGGATCACAGCCCATGGCCGCGAACTGGCCGCTCTGCCTCTGCATCCGCGCCTTGGCCATATGCTTTTGAAAGCCGGCAAAGCCGCCGCGCCGGTGGCAGCGCTTTTGGGAGAGCGCGATCTGCTGAGCGGCGCCCCCGCCGACCTCGGTTTGCGGCTCAAGGCGCTCACGGGGCGATATGACGGGCCGGGGACGGTCAGCCATCCGACCAAGGAGCGCGTGAAGACCGAGGCCACGCGGCTCGAGGCGAGCCTGACACAAAGGCCCGCGATGGACCTTGCCGAAATGGTCGCCCTTGCCTACCCCGACCGGATCGGCCAGCGCCGCCCCGGCGATCAGCCGCGCTATCTTCTCTCGGGCGGCAAGGGCGCGATCCTCGATGCCGCTGACCCGCTGGCGGGCCAGCCCTACCTCGTCGCCACCGACCTCGACGGCGATCCCCGCGAGGCCAAAATCCGCCTTGCCGCGCCGATCTCGGAAAGCCAGATCCGCGCGGTTCTTGCCGACCGGATCACCGAGGATACCAGCTGCCAGTGGTCCAAGCGCGACCGTCGCGTTCTCGCCCGACGGCAAGAGCGGCTGGGGGCCATTGCCCTGAGCGACCGGCCGTGGCTTGAAGCCCCGCCCGAAACCATCGCCCAAGCCATGTGCGAGGGGCTGCGTGATCTGGGGCTACGGCTTGAAGGGGCAGCGGCACGGGTCCGGGCGCGGGTCGAGCTTGTCCGCGCCGGAGGGGCCGACCTGCCGGACATGACCGACGCGGCGCTTCTCGATACCCTTGAAGACTGGCTCCTGCCCCATCTTCAAGGGGTGAAATCCGCCGACGACTGGAAGCGCTTCAACCCGCTGGAGGCCCTGCGGGCGATGCTGAGTTGGGCCCAGATGCAGGCCCTCGACGCGGCCGCCCCCGCCCATTTCGAAACGCCCCTCGGCCGCCGCATCGCCATCGACTATGACGGCGAGACGCCCGAGATCACCCTGCGCCTTCAGGAGATGTTCGGCGTCACCCGCCACCCGACGATCGGCGCCACTCCGCTCCGCGTGACGCTCCTCTCGCCCGGCGGCAAGCCGGTGCAGACGACAACCGATATCCCCGGCTTCTGGGCCTCGTCCTATTCGGACGTCCGCAAGGACATGCGCGGCCGCTATCCGCGCCACCCCTGGCCCGAAGACCCGACCGTGGCCGAGCCCACGCTCAGGGCCAAACCGCGGGGGACCTAGACGCCCATGTAATCCCGCTTGCCCAAGGGCACGCCGTTGTGGCGCAGGATGTCGTAGGCGGTGGTGAGGTGGAAATAGAACTGCGGCATCGAATAGAGCGTCGCCATGTCGAGGCCCGTGAGGGTCATCTCGCCTGCCCTTTGCTTGAGAATGAGCGAACGGGTCTCGGCCCCGACGAGGCGCTCTGGTGTGTAACCTTCGACATAGGCCTTAACCTTGCCGATGCGGGCCTGAAGCTCGGCAAAACTCGCTTCGGTATCAGGGAAAGAGGGCATCTCGTCGACGCAAAGCCGCGCCGGCAAGCGGGCGGCAAAATCGCAGGTCAGCTGCACCTGCCGCGTAAAGGTCAGCATATCGGGATAGAGGCGGAAATCGAGGATCGCCTCGGGCTTGATACTATGCTCGGCGCAATGGGCCTCGGCCTTGGTCAGAAGGCCCGAGAGGGCAGAAAGGCCGCGAAGCAGGGGCGGGATCACGTAGCTATGCATTTCAAACTCTCCCGAGGAATCACGGCGGCTTGCAGGCCGCCTTCATGGGCGAGCCTAGCGCAATTCTTCCCGCACCGGCACGGAATCTTGGCGAGGGTCATGCCCCGAGACACCAGCGCATGATGGCCTTCTGGGCGTGGAGGCGGTTTTCGGCCTCGTCCCAGATCACCGAATGCGGGCCGTCCATGACCGAGGAGGTGGCCTCGTCGTCGCGGTGGGCGGGCAGGCAGTGCATGAAGAGGCTGTCGCCTTTTGCCTGCGCCATGAGCGCGTCGTTCACCTGATAGCCGCGCAGCTGGTTGTGGCGGCGCTCGCGGGCGGATTGCGGATCGTGCATCGAGACCCAGGTATCGGTGACGACGAGATCGGCACCGTTGACCGCCTTGGCGGGATCGCGCTCGATGACGATGTTCGAGCCCTTGGCGCGGGCCTCTTGCACGAAGCCCATCTCGGGATCGAGGGTTTCGGGGCCGGTGAAGGTCAGATCGAAGCCGAGCTGGCCCGCGGCATGGATGAAAGAGGCGCAGACGTTGTTGCCGTCGCCAGACCAGACGACCTTTTTCCCAGCGATCGGGCCGCGGTGTTCTTCGTAGGTCATCACATCTGCCATGATCTGGCAGGGGTGCGAGCGGTTGGTGAGGCCGTTGATGACCGGCACGGTGGCGTGTTCGGCCATGTCGAGGAGGGTCTGTTCCTCGAAGGTGCGGATCATGATGAGATCGACATAGCGGCTGAGGACGCGGGCGGTATCGGCGATGGTCTCGCCGTGGCCGAGCTGCAGGTCGGCGCCGGAGAGCACCATCGTTTCGCCGCCGAGCTGGCGCACGCCCACGTCAAACGAGACGCGGGTGCGGGTCGAGGGTTTTTCGAAGATCAGCGCGACCATGTGGCCCTTGAGCGGCTGGTCGTCGTCGGGCGTGCCCTTGGGGCGCCCGTGCCGGGCGGTTTTCATCGCCTGCGCAGTATCGAGGATTTGCCGCAGGTCGGCGGGGCTTGTCTTGTTGATATCGAGGAAGTGGTTCATGTCGGTCGCTTTCTGGGAGAGGCGGGAGGGGGCTCTGCCCCCCGGCCTGCGGCCTCCCCCCGGAGTATTTTCAGCCAAAAGAAATCAGAGGGTCGAGGCTGCCTTGTCGAGCCGCGCGATGGCCTCGTTGATATCGGCATCAGGGATGTTGAGGGCGGGCAGGAGCCGGATCACGTTGTTGGCGGCGGGGACGGTCAGGACTTCGGCCGCGTAGCCGGCCTTGATCATGTCGGTGTTGGGGACCTTGCATTTGATGCCGAGCATGAGGCCCACGCCGGTGACGCTGTCGAAGACATCGGGGTGCGAGGCGACGAGAGCCTCGAGGCGCTGGCGGAATAGGCCGGCCTTGCGGTTGACGTCAGCGAGGAAGGCGTCGTTGGCCACGAGGTCCATCACCCGGCCGCCGACGGCGCAGGCGAGCGGGTTGCCGCCATAGGTCGAGCCGTGGGAGCCTGCTGTCATGCCGGAGGCGGCGTCTTCGGTGGCGAGGACCGCGCCAAGCGGGAAGCCGCCGCCGATGCCTTTGGCGACCATCATGATGTCTGGCGTGACGCCCGCCCATTCATGGGCGAAGAGTTTGCCGGTGCGGCCCATGCCGCATTGGACCTCGTCGAGGATCAGGTGGATGCCGTTGGTGTCGCAGAGATCACGCAGGCCCTTGAGGCACTGGTCGGGGAGCGGGCGGATGCCGCCTTCGCCCTGCACCGGCTCGATCAGGATGGCCGCGACGTCGGGCTGGGCAGCGGCGGCGTTGAGCGCATCGTGATCGCCCCAGGCGAGGTGGACGAAGCCCGGCAGGAGGGGGCCGAAGCCCTTGGTCATTTTCTCCGATCCGGCGGCGGCGATGCCGGCGGAGGAACGGCCGTGGAACGAGCCCTCGAAGGCGATGATCTTGACCCGCTCGGGCTGACCCTTCTCGTAGTGATACTTGCGGGTCATCTTGACTGCGAGTTCGCAGGCCTCGGTGCCGGAGTTGGTGAAGAAGGCGGTATCGGCGAAGGTTGCCTCGACCAGCTTGTCGGCCAGCACCTGCTGGGCGGGGATCTGGTAGAGGTTGGAGGTGTGCCAGAGCGCGTTCGCCTGCTCGGTCAGGGTCTTGACCAGCTCGGGGTTGGCATGGCCCAGCGCATTCACCGCGATCCCCGCACCGAGATCGAGAAACCGTCGCCCGTCCGCCTCGATCAGCCAGGAGCCTTCGCCTTTGACGAAAGTCAGGGGAGCGCGGTTATAGGTCGGCAGGAGCGAGGGGATCATCAGATGGTCCTTCATAGTGAAGCCCGATAGGTGCCGTAGGGGCAAGGGCAAGTCAATTCAATTGGGAGGATAGACGAAGCGCAAAGCGTCGCGCCCGCGAGTCAGCGGGTGCGTCGGAGGTCGAATCGGAGGCCTTTGCGCATCATGGAGATCGTTTACGCGATCCGTGCCAGCATGAAAAGCCAGCTTAGGGCTTGAGGCGATAGCCCATGCGGAACCAGCGCCAGCAGAGCACCAGAATGGCCAACGCCGCGCCAGACGCAATGGCGAGGCCGAGCGCGGGCGCCCTGTCGGAGACGCCGATCATGCCAAAGCGGACGCCGTCGATGATGTAGAAGAAGGGGTTGGCGTGGCTCATGGCTTGCAGGGGCGTTGGCAGGGCGGTGATCGAATAGAAGGTGCCCGAGAGGAACGAGAGCGGCGTCACCACGAAATTGCTGATCGCCGAGAGCTGGTCGAACTTGTTGGCGAAGATGGCGGCGACGATGCCGAGCGCGCCCATGAAGACCGATCCGGCCAGGACGAAGGCCAGTGTCCAGAGCGGGTGGGCGATGCCGACGCCTAGGAAAATCCAGGCGCCAAAGGCGATCACCACGGCCACGATCATCCCCCGCGCCACGGCGCCGGCGATATAGCCCAGGACAAGCTCGAGCGGGCTGAGCGGCGGCATCAGGGTATCGACTATGTTGCCCTGCACCTTCGCCGAGGTGATCGAGGACGAGGTATTGGCGAAAGCGTTCTGAATCACCGTCATCGTCAGGATGCCGGGGGCAAGGAAGTGCATGAAAGGCACGCCCATCACATCGCCGCGCCCCTTGCCGATGGCGATGGTAAAGATCAACAAGAAAAGCCCCGCGTTGATCAGCGGCGCCATGATCGTCTGGCTCCAGACGTTGAGAAATCGCATCACCTCGCGCCGGGCCAGCGTATAGGTGCCAAGCCAGTTGACCCGGCCGAAACGGCGGACGCCCATTTCTTGCGCTGTGTTCATCTGTCCACTCCTTGTGGTCCAAAACGATTCGACCGCTTGTATCCCGCGTTCCCATGCTTAGAATAGGGGGCTGACCCGAGTACTTGGCCGGATACGCCCCCGTTGGCCCCGCCCTTTAGCCGAAGGAATTTAGGATGTCGTGGACCGACGAGCGCGTCGAGCTCTTGAAGAAGATGTGGACCGAAGGCCAATCGGCCAGCCAGATCGCCAAGGAACTGGGCGGCGTGACCCGCAATGCGGTGATCGGCAAGGTGCATCGCCTTGGCCTGTCGAACCGTGCCGGCGCCGGTGCCGCGCCCTCGGCCCCTGCCGCCAGCCCCGCCAAGCCTGCGACCAAGGAAAAGCCCTCACTGCAAACCGCCGCCAAGCCGACCGGAGGCGAGGCCAAGCCGGCCGCCAAGGCCAAGCCGGCAGCAAAAGAGCCGGAAGAGGCTTCGGAAAGCAGTGATACGATCCCGATGAGCGCCGCCCGCCGCGCGATCATCCCCGCCGGCCAGCCCCTGCCGCCGCAGCCTTCGGCCAACGAGATCAGCCCCGAGGCGCTCGCCAAGGTGAGCGAGGTCGAGAAGACCGCCAAGAAGCTGACGCTGATGGAACTGACAGAAAAGACCTGCAAATGGCCCGTGGGCGATCCCGCGACCGATAATTTCTGGTTCTGCGGCCTGCCCGTGCAACAGGGCAAACCCTATTGCGAGGCCCATGTTGGCGTGGCCTTCCAGCCGATGAGCGCCCGCCGCGACCGGCGGCGGTAGGAAAGCGGGCGAAGGCCCCCATGTCGCAAAACCCGCCCAACCTCCGCCCCGACCTCGCGCCGCGCGCGCTGATCACCGATGTGCCCCGGCCCGGACAGCCGACCATCGGCATGGTCTCGCTCGGCTGCCCCAAGGCGCTTGTGGACAGCGAACGCATCCTCACGCGCCTGCGGGCCGAGGGCTATGCCATCTCGCCCGACTACGCCGGGGCCGACGCTGTGATCGTCAATACCTGCGGCTTCCTCGACAGCGCCAAGGCCGAAAGCCTTGAGGCGATCGGCGAGGCGCTGGCGGAAAACGGCAAGGTGATCGTCACCGGCTGCCTGGGCGCCGAGCCCGAGTTCATCACCGGCGCGCACCCGTCTGTCCTCGCCGTGACCGGACCCCAGCAATACGAGCAGGTGCTCGATGCCGTCCACGGCGCGGTGCCGCCCGATCCCGATCCCTTTGTCGATCTCCTGCCCTCCTCGGGCGTCAAGCTCACGCCAAGGCACTACAGCTATCTGAAGATTTCCGAGGGCTGCAATCACCACTGCAAGTTCTGCATCATCCCCGATATGCGCGGCCGTCTGGTGAGCCGCCCGGCGCACGCCGTGATCCGCGAGGCGGAGAAACTGGTCGAGGCGGGGGTGAAGGAACTTCTGGTCATCAGCCAGGATACCTCGGCCTATGGCGTTGATACCAAACACAAAGAGGATCGCGGCCACCGCGCCCACATCACCGACCTCGCCCGCGATCTGGGCAGCCTTGGCGCCTGGGTGCGGCTGCACTACGTCTACCCCTACCCCCATGTGCGCAACCTGATCCCGCTGATGGCCGAGGGGCTGATCCTGCCCTACCTCGATATCCCCTTCCAGCACGCCCACCCCGAAACGCTACGGCGCATGGCCCGCCCCGCCGCCGCCGCAAAAACGCTCGACGAAATCGCCGCCTGGCGCCGCGACTGCCCCGATATCACCCTGCGCTCGACCTTCATCGTCGGCTACCCCGGCGAGACCGAGGAAGAATTCCAGACCCTCCTCGACTGGATGGACGAGGCCCAGCTCGACCGTGTCGGCTGCTTCCAATACGAAAACGTCGCCGGCGCCCGCTCCAACGATCTCCCGGGTCACGTCCCCGACGAAATCAAGCAAGAGCGCTGGGATCGCTTTATGGAAAAAGCCCAAGCGATTTCCGAGGCGAAACTGGCCGCCAAGGTTGGAAAAGTGATGGAGGTGATCGTCGACGACATCGACGAAGACGGCATCGCCACCTGCCGCACCAAAGGCGACGCCCCCGAAATCGACGGCAACCTCTTCATCGACGACAACACCGAAAGCCTATCGGTCGGCGATATCGTCACCGTCGAGGTCGACGAGGCGGGAGACTACGATCTCTGGGGCCGCCTCCCCGCCTGATCTTCTTTTGGCTCCAAATACTCCGGGGGAGCGCCGCCAGGCGCGGGGGCAGAGCCCCCTGACCCCAGTTGATTTTTGCGCCAAACCGGCGTTTCATACCCCCATGAAACGCCTCATCCCCCTCGCCGCCCTCCTTCTCCTCACCGCCTGCGCCACAGCGCCCCTGGCGATCGAAGGCTCGCGCGGCTTCTTCTGGGGGTTCTTCGACGGCGCGGTCGCCCCAATCGCCTTCATCATCAGTTGGTTCTCAGACAGCGTCGGGATCTACGGCATCCCCAACTCCGGCGGCTGGTATGATTTCGGCTTTCTGCTCGGCCTGACCAGCTGGGCCGGCGGCGGGGCCGCCGCTCGAAGACGCCGGCGCTAGGCTTCATCTGCGGCCACTAGACCCACCCCGAACGGCTGCGATAGAATGACGCAGCCGGGCACTTTTCCGAGATCCGGCATTTAGGGGAGTCATTCATGAATATCTCAAGAAGCTTCATTCTGGTCGGAGCTGCCTTTCTGATCATCGGCGTCAGCTTTGGCATTTTTATGGGCGGTTCGGGCGATCATACTTTCGCGCCGCTGCATGCCCATATCAACCTTCTGGGCTTTACGCTCATGACGGTTTTCGGCGTCCTGTACCGGGTCTTTCCGGAAACCGGCCTCTCAAATCTCGCCCGCCTCCATTTCTGGTTGCATCTTGGCGGGACAACCCTCCTGCTCGTCATGTTGTTCTTGTTTTTCTCGGAGCGTATCACCCCGGAAGCAATGTTCCCGCTCGCGCCGATCGCGGAGGTGCTGGTTATGGCCGGCATCCTGACCTACGCCTATAACATTCTGACAAATCTGAAATAAACCTAGTGGCCGGCGTCCTGTGCGGCGCCGGCCAATGCCCCGAGATAGACCCGCACCGCTTCTGCCACATGGCGGAAGCGGTCGCCGCCGAGGTGTTTGCCGCCGAACCAGCGGGTGACGCAGACGACATGGCCCATGCGCCCCTCGCGTTCGAGCATCCGCAGGATCACCATGCCGGCACCCGCCTCGCCGTCGTCATTCTTCAACGGTCCTTCAGGCAGAAGAACAGCCCAGCTATTGTGCGTGGCCTTGGCGAATTTCTTGTTGCGGCAGAGGGCTTTGATGAAGTCCTTCACATCCTCGGCCGAGCCGACATCGGCCCCCGACACCGCATAGCGCGAGCCACGATCGGATATGACATTCTCAAGGATCCGCATGGGCGGACCCTGCCACCGGCGTCAGACGGCCTCAAGCCTCGGCGTGCGAAAGACGATCAAGGAGATCCCTGTTACGGCAGTAGGCCGGCGCGCCTTCGGCATGGGCGTGGCTGTCCATCCAGTGCGGGCATTCCTCAGACGCATCGCAGGTCGTGCAACGGATCACCGCCGTGCGGTACTCCGAGGCGCTCAATCGGTGGTCCGCAATGGCATCGCCAAGCCCGGCGCCAATCGTTTCGGCCATCCGCTCCACGAGGCCCGCGTGATGGGCGACTGTTTTCACTCCGAACATCGAACTCTCCTGCTTCCCTGAGGTCAGGATCGCGCCAACAGGCCGCAAGCGCATTGATCCTGATCAACTTGCGAAGACCATGACCCACGTCAAAGCACGGCGGCCGGAAACCTGATAGGGAACGCGGATTGCAAGAAGGAGCCCTCGATGAGCCAAACCGCCGCCAAGAATGCCACGATCGATGAAACCATCGCCCATGACGCGCCAAGACTGGACCGGGCCAGCTATGAGGCGGAAAAGGCAAAACTTCAGGCCGAGCTTCTGAAGGTCCAGCATTGGGCGCAGGAAACAGGGCAGAAATTCGTGCTGCTGTTCGAGGGCCGCGATGCGGCTGGCAAGGGCGGCACGATCAAACGCTATATGGAGCACCTCAATCCGCGCACCGCGCGGGTCGTCGCGCTCAACAAGCCCACGCCCGAGGAAAAGGGCCAGTGGTTCTTCCAGCGCTACATCCAGCACCTGCCGACAAGCGGCGAAATGGTCTTTTACGATCGCAGCTGGTATAACCGCGCGGGCGTCGAACGGGTCATGGGGTTCTGCGAGCCGAACGACTATCTGGAATTCATGCGCGAAACGCCCGAGCTTGAGCGGATGTTCGTCCGTTCCGGCCTGAGGCTCTACAAATACTGGTTTTCCGTCACGCAAGAGGAACAGAAGCGCCGCTTTCTGTCGCGCGAGACCGACCCGCTCAAGCGCTGGAAGCTTTCCCCTATCGACAAGGCCAGCCTCGACCGCTGGGACGACTATACCGAGGCGAAAGAGGCGATGTTCTTCTACACCGACACCGCCGACGCGCCCTGGACGGTCATCAAGTCAAACGACAAGAAGCGCGCGCGCATCAACTGTATGCGCCATTTCCTCTCGACCCTCGACTATCCCGACAAAGACCCCGAAATCGCCCTGCCGCCCGACCCCGAAATCGTCGGCCCCGCCGCCAAGGTGATCCACCGCGACGATCATATCCTCGGCAAGGCGCTTCACCCCGATACGCGGCACGTCAAGAACGGCGCCTAGCTGCGGGCGACCAGCCCGAAGATGATGCAGATCCACGCGGCCAGCACAGCGAGCCCCATCATCGCCACCGCTGCGCTGCCGGCATCCTTGGCCTGCCGGGCGCGGTCGCGCTTCTCGGTCGATATGTCATCCACCACGCGCTCGATCGCTGTGTTTATGCATTCGGCCGCCATCACCATGATGCCGCCCATCAAGAGAACTCCCCGCTCAAGGCCGGTGAGGGGCAGGATGAACGCAAGAAGCGCCGAGATGACGTTCAGCACGATCCACTGATGCAGCGAGGATTCGGTCTTCCAGACGTGGACAAATCCCGCGCTTGACCAAATCACCCGCATTTTGAATTTCTGCCATTCCCTGAGGATCATGTCGGCCTCCCTTACCCCATGTCAGGTTACCCCAGAGCCGCCACTTGCCAAGAAAAACCTGTGCGCTACGCTGGGGCCATGTTTACCATCGAACACGAGTTTGACGCGACGGTCGTGACGCTGATCGACGAGGGCGCAGGCGCCCTCAAGGAAGATATCACGATCAACGCCTTCGAGGATTGCATCACCATCGAACAGCTTGATCCGCGCACCGATCAGGTGATGACGATCACCCTGTCGATGACCCAGCTGCGCGATCTCGAGGCGGCGCTCGATCTGCCCGAGGGGATCTATCGGCTGAAGGCGGCGGACGAAGAAGAATAGTCAGCCGATCCGAAAGACCTTGTCGCGCGAAGTCTGGCCGCGAATGAGCGTCAGCCTCGATTTCGGGATGCCCAGCGCCTTGGCGAGGATCTTTTGCACCGCCGCATTGGCCTTGCCGTCTTCGGGCACGGTGGTGACATAGACCCTGATCTGCCCCTCCTCGACGACGATCCGGTCGCGGCTTGCCTTTGGCGTTACCCGCACGGCGATCTCGGCGCCCTCGAGGGCAAGGTGGGAGAGGTCTTCGGCCATAGCCCTGCCCTAGCACGTTTCGCCGCCCTTGGCAGGGGCTGCCGCATCGGCAAGAGTGGCTGCGAAAGCGGAGGGGCACCATGACCACGGGATTCTATTGGGACGAGCGCTGTTTCTGGCACGGCGGCGGCAATTACGCGGGGATGCTGCCGGTGGGGGGGCTTGTGCAGCCCGCGGCGAACGGCGGCCTGCCCGAGAACCCCGAGACCAAGCGGCGGCTGAAGAACCTGATGGACGTGACGGGGCTGACCAAAGAGCTGCGGCTCGCCTCGGCCGAGCCAGCGACGCGGGAAGAGCTGTTGCGGGTGCACCCCGCAAGCTATCTCGACAAGTTCAAGGCGCTCTCGGACGCGCAAGGCGGCGAATTGGGCCGCCGCACGCCCTTTGGCCCCGGCGGCTATGAGATCGCCACGCTTTCGGCCGGGATCGCCCGCGATGCGCTTTTCGCGGTGCTCGAGGGCGAGGTGGACAACGCCTATGCCCTCTCCCGCCCGCCGGGGCATCATTGCCTGCCGGATTTCCCCAATGGCTTCTGCCTTCTCGCCAATATCGCCATTGCCATCCGGGCGGCACAGGCGGCGGGGCTGGCGCAGCGGGTGGCCGTTCTCGACTGGGACGTGCACCACGGCAACGGCACCGAGGCGATCTTCTATGAAGACCCTGATGTTCTGACCATCTCGATGCATCAGGATCGCAACTATCCGATGGATAGCGGCTTTTTCTCGGATCGTGGCAAGGGCGCGGGGCTGGGCACCAACCTGAATATCCCCCTGCCGCCGGGTTGCGGCCATGTGAGCTATCTCGAAGCGATGGACCGCCTCGCCCTGCCCGCCATCCGCGCCTTCAAGCCCGATGTTCTGATCATCGCCTGCGGCTATGACGCGGCTGGCAACGATCCCTTGGCGCGTATGCTCTGCCATCAGGAGTCCTTCCGGCAGATGACCCGCCGCGTGCTCGACCTATCGGCCGAGATCTGCGGCGGGCGGCTGGTGGTGGTGCATGAGGGCGGCTATTCCGAGGTCTATGTGCCTTTCCTCGGCCACGAGGTCATCGCCGAAATGGCCGGCAGCGAGACCCGCGCGCCCGACCCCTTTGGCGACATCTGGGCCCAGCGCCAACCCGACGCGCGGTTCGACGCTTTCGTCAGCGGCCTCATTTCCGATATGGAAACCGCGCTTGGCTGACCCTATCTAGCGGGGAAGACAAAAGGAGTTCCCATGCCCGCCCGCAATCAGGCCGCCCTCGATTTTCTGCTCTCGCGCAAGAGCTATCCCGCCAAGATGCTGACCGCGCCCTATCCGGGCCGCGAGGATCTTACCGAGATGCTGACCGCCGCAGCGCGGACACCGGATCACGGCAAGCTCGAGCCGTGGCGGTTCATCGTGCTGAATGGCGCGGCGCTTGACCGGCTGGCGGCAGCAATGGAAATGCGCGGGCCGGAGATGGGGGAAGACCCTGAAAAGGTTGCGAAATCCGTGGCGACTTATCGAGGCGCGGGCTGCGCGGTCGTGGTTGTCTCCTCGCCTGTCGCGCTCGACAAGTTCCCGACCTCGGAGCAGGTCTATTCCGCTGGCGGCGCCTGCCTCGCCCTCGTCAATGCGGCAACGGCGGCGGGCTGGGGCGCGAGCTGGATCAGCGGCTGGTTCAGCCATGACCGGACCTTCGTCGAGAAGAACCTCGGGCTTGAGCCCCATGAAACCGTTGCCGGGATCATCCACCTTGGAACGATGAAAGCCGACGCGCCCGACCGCCCGCGCCCGGACCTTGGCAAGAAAGTGACGTGGGTCGAGGGATGATTATCGGCGATTTCCTCAAGGCGCTGGCCCAGCTCACCGACCCGCGCTTTCGACGGGTGATCGGCCTTGGCGTTGGCCTGAGCCTTGCGCTTTTCATCGGCGCCTATGCCCTGATCGTATTCCTGATCGGCCTTTTCGATCCTTCGTCGATCACCCTGCCCTTCTTCGGCCAGATCGACTGGCTCGGGACCGCCCTCTCGGTCGGCTCCTTCGCGCTGATGCTTCTATTGTCGTTCTTCCTGATGATCCCCGTTGCCTCGGCGATCACCTCGATGTTTCTCGACACCGTGGCCGAAGCGGTCGAAGAGGTGCATTACCCGGGCCTTCCGGCCGCCCCCAAGGTCGGCTTCACCGAGGCGTTGCGCGATACGCTGAGCTTTCTCGGCGTGCTGATCGGCGCCAATATCCTCGCCTTCGCGCTTTATGTGATCCTGCCCTTCGCCTCGGTGCTGATCTTCTATCTTCTCAACGGCTTCCTTCTGGGCCGCGAGTATTTCACCATGGCCGCCATCCGCCGCGAAGGGCGCGAGCGGGCCTATGCGATGCGGAAAAAGCACGGCACGGAAATCTGGATCGCGGGCTGCCTCATGGCGCTGCCTCTGACCATTCCGCTGGTCAACCTGTTGATCCCGGTCCTTGGTGCGGCGACCTTCACCCACCTCTACCACCGGCTGGCGCGCAAGGCCTAGCCCTGCGGGGTCGACATCCGGTGGAACCAGTCGAGATCGCGGATCGAAATCACGCCTGACAGAATCGTTCCGGCAATCAGGATCCAAAGAACCACGGCAATGCCGGTGGTGATCCATGCCTTGCGCTTGAGGTTATGTTCGGATGGCGCCGAGGCGTGGGTGCCCGGCACCACTTCGCCCACGTCGCCTTGGGTCTTGAGGCGCAGCGGCAGGACGATGAAAAACACCATGAACCAGATCACGGCGAAAAGAACGAGGGCGGATGTCGGTCCCATATGGGCCTCCTGAATGTGGGGTCAGACCTGTTCAAGCTCGATCAGGCAGCCGTTGAAATCCTTGGGATGCAGGAAGAGGACAGGCTTGCCATGCGCGCCGATCTTGGGCTCGCCCGTGCCAAGCACGCGCGCGCCGGTGGCCTTTAGGTGATCGCGGGCGGCAAGAATATCCTCGACCTCATAGCAGATATGATGGATGCCGCCCGAGGGGTTTTTCTCGAGGAAGCCATTGATCGGGCTGTTCTCGCCCAAGGGGTACAAGAGCTCGATCTTGGTGTTCGGCAGCTCGATAAACACGACCGTCACGCCGTGATCCGGCTCGTCCTGCGGCGCGCCGACCGTTGCCCCGAGGGCATCGCGATATTGGGTGCTCGCGGCCTCGAGATCGGGGACGGCGATGGCGACATGGTTCAAACGACCGATCATGGGAACCTCTCAGATTGCTTGCCTGCTTATCCTTTGTCTCGGCGGGCAGCGCAATGTCTCGACGGAGCGCGATTCAGCGCAGGCTGCTTTAACCGCCCGTTTACCCTGACAAGCCGAGGATCGTGCATCCGCTGCCAAAGGAGAGTCGCCATGCCAGCCGAGGACAGTTTCCTGATCTTGAACACACCGACACCGAATCGCCCGCTCATGGGGCTGACTGTGCTTCTCGTCGAGGACAGCCGCTATGCGAGCGAGGCGATGCGGCTTCTGTGCCAGAGGTCGGGTGCACGTCTGCGGCGGGCGGATACGATTGCCCACGCGCGCCTGCACCTGAGGACCTATCGGCCGGGTGTCGTGATTGTCGATATGGGTCTGCCGGACGGGTCCGGCGCTGATCTGATTGCTGAGCTGAACGGCGCGCATCCGCGGGTTGACGTGATCCTGGGGTTCAGCGGAGATCCCACCACCGAGGAGGCGGCACGCGCGGCGGGGGCCGACGACTTTCTGGCAAAGCCTGTCGGCAGAATTTCCTACTTTCAAAACAAGTTGTTATCGCTCCTGCCCATAAGCCGCAGGCCCAACGGCCTGCGCGAAATCGTCAACGACAGGATCCAGCCCGACCTTCTGACCCTGCGCGAAGATCTTGCTACGATCCGTGCGGCCCTTGGTGACGTTGAAGGAAACGGGGGCGCCGGATATGCGGCCCAATTCGCCGCCAGCCTCGCGCATGACCTCGGCGACCGGACGCTCGAAGATGCCGCTGACGGATTCCTCGCCGCTCTGCGCGAGGGTCTGCCGGAAGCACCGGCCGCCAGGCGTTTGAGCGCGATGATACATGACCGCATTGCCGCCACGCCCAGTTTCTAGCCTGGCGAAGTTCCTGAAAACGGCGGGGCTATCTCCCTGAAGAGGCCCTAAGACCGCCCAAATCCCGTCCCATTTTGCCGCGACGTTGGCCCCTAGCATCCTTGTGGACTGTTGAGGGTAGAGACATGGCAAAGCTTATCGATCGTTTCTGGGCCGAAGAGAATGGCAGCGCCGTTCTGGATTGGACAGTGTTCGTCGGTGGTGCTGTGCTTCTTGTGATCGCGCTTGGGGCAACGGCGGTCAGCGCATTTGGCGTCGCCTAATATGGTATATATTTTCTAGTATTTCCACTTTACTTTATCATGCGAAGTCAGATTTGCGCCGAAGTGCGGGCCGGCATGGTTCGCCCCTCGACCGACTGCGCCAGTTTACGCAACACCTCAGCGATCCAAATACGCAGCTTAGGCGGCTCTGTCGCCCCGGCGAGGGCGCCCTCCGCGGCTGCGGCTTTCTCGGAATGACACTGTCCGAAAGCGGCCAAGCATCATCAAATCCGGGTCGGTGAGGCGGGGGGCGTTGCGGTCATGGCGGTCTCCGTTGTTGAGGATCTTGTCTGACCCGATCGTGCCCCTTGTGCCTGTCGACAACAAACGATGGTTTCTCACAGGATGCTTTGGCAGAGCTAATCTATGCGAGGCCGAAATGAGCCATCGCCTTCCCAACATGAATCAACTGCGGGCCTTCGAGGCCGCCGCTCGGCTCGAAAGCTTCAAAGGGGCGGCGCAAGAACTCAACGACACGCAGGCTGCCATCAGCCATCAGATCAAAGCGCTCGAAGAGGCGTTCGGGATCAGACTTTTCCAAAGAGGGATCCGAAAGGTCACGCCGACCAAAGACGCGCGCGCCTTCGCAGACCGATCGGGCGCAGCGCTTCATGAAATCGCAGAGGCCGCAAATGCCCTGACCCGCCGTGAATTGGCGGGCGAGATCGCCCTGTCCATTGCCCCCTTCTATGGAAACCGGATCGTCCTGCCCCGCCTCGCCAATTTCCACAACGTCCATTCGGGCCTCCGGGTATCGCCGCAGATGTCGTCGGCCCTTGCCAAGTTCGAGACGGATGAGACAGATGCAGCACTTCGCTATGGTGCAGGCGAATGGAAAGGGCTCACCACGCTTCTCCTGCATCGCGACACGCTCGCCGCTGTTGCCACGCCAGAATACGTCGCCGGACGCAGCTTGCCTCTCAAACCGGCCGAAATCGCCGCGATGACCCGAGGTTAAGATCGGGGCCGCCGCGAGGACTGGACCAAATGGTTCGAGGCCGCCGGCTACGATGGATCGCCGTCCGGCGTGATGATGGAATACGACAACCACGCCCGAATGCTTGATCTCGCCCTTGCGGGGCACGGCGCCGTGCTTTGTGATCTCACAGTGGCCGGGCCCGGGATCGCATCTGGCCATCTCGTGCAGATTCACCCCACGACGATCAGGACGGATCGCGGAATGTGGGTCGTCTTTCCAGAAACAGCCACCCCGGACCCGAGAGTTCTCAGGTTTCGGGACTGGCTTCGTGCCGATCTCGGGATCAAAGACCCTTAGGCCTCGGGCGGCAGAACCCGCAGGCGCAGTTCGCGCAGCTGTTCGTTGGTGGGCTCGGACGGGGCGCCCATCATCAGGTCTTCTGCCCGCTGGTTCATCGGGAACATGATGACCTCGCGGATGTTCATCTCATCCGCCAGAAGCATCACGATCCGGTCGATCCCCGCCGCGCAGCCGCCGTGCGGCGGGGCGCCATAGGTGAAGGCGTTGACCATCCCGCCAAAGCGGCGGCGCACCTCGTCTTCGCCATAGCCCGCGATCTCGAAGGCCTTGAACATGATCTCGGGGCGGTGGTTGCGGATCGCGCCGGAGACAAGCTCGTAGCCGTTGCAGGCGAGGTCATACTGGAAGCCGCGCACAGCCAGAGGATCGCCCGCAAGCGCCTCCATGCCGCCTTGCGGCATCGAGAAGGGGTTGTGCTCGAACTCGTAGCCGCCGGTTTCCTCGTCCTTCTGGTAGATCGGGAAATCGACGATCCATGCGAAGGCGAAACGGTCTTTCTCGGTCAGGCCAAGCTCGTCGCCAATGACGGTGCGGGCCTTGCCGGCGATCTTTTCAAAGGTGGCAGGCTTGCCGCCAAGGAAGAAAGCCGCATCGCCAAGGCCGAGGCCAAGCTGCTGGCGGATCGCCTCGGTGCGCTCGGGGCCGATGTTCTTGGCCAAGGGGCCGGCCGCTTCCATGCCCGAGCCGTCCTCGGCCGCGCGCCAGAAGATATAGCCCATGCCCGGCAGGCCTTCTTTCTGGGCGAAGGCGTTCATCCGGTCGCAGAACTTGCGGCTGCCGCCCTTAGGGGCGGGAATGGCGCGGATCTCGGTGCCCTCTTGCTCGAGAAGCTTGGCGAAGATCGCAAAACCCGAGTTCGCGAAATGCTCGGACACGACCTGCATCTTGATCGGGTTGCGCAGGTCGGGCTTGTCGGTGCCATACCAGAGCGCCGCGTCACGGTAGGAAATCTGCGGCCACTCGGCGGGCGCATCGACCGATTTGCCGCCGCCAAACTCTTCAAAGACGCCCGCGATCACCGGCGAGACGGTGTCGAACACGTCCTGCTGGGTGACAAAGCTCATTTCCATGTCGAGCTGATAGAAATCGGTCGGGCTGCGGTCGGCGCGGGGGTCTTCGTCGCGGAAGCAGGGGGCGATCTGGAAATACTTGTCGAAGCCCGAGACCATGATCAGCTGTTTGAACTGCTGCGGGGCCTGCGGCAGGGCATAGAACTTGCCCGGATGCAGGCGCGAGGGCACGAGGAAATCGCGCGCGCCTTCGGGCGAGGAGGCGGTGATGATCGGTGTCTGGTATTCGCGGAAGCCCTTGTCCCACATCCGGCGGCGGATCGAGGCGACCACATCCGAGCGGAGCTTCATGTTCTCCTGCATATTCTCGCGGCGCAGGTCGAGATAGCGATAGCGCAGGCGGGTTTCCTCGGGGTATTCCTGATCGCCAAAGACCATGAGCGGCAGCTCGGAGGCCGCGCCCAGAACTTCGATGTCGCGCACGAAAACCTCGATCTCGCCGGTCGGCAGCTTGGGGTTCACGAGGTCGGCGGCGCGGGCCTTCACCTCGCCGTCGATGCGGATGCACCATTCCGAGCGGACCTTCTCGACCTCTTTGAACACCGGGCTGTCGGGATCGCAGAGAACCTGCGTCACGCCGTAATGGTCGCGCAGGTCGATGAAGAGGATGCCGCCGTGATCGCGCACGCGGTGGACCCATCCCGACAGGCGGACAGTCTGGCCGACATGGCTCTTGGTGAGCGCGGCGCAGGTATGGGAGCGATAGGCGTGCATCTTGGCGATCCTTGGGTCGATTTTCGGGGTCTTGGGCTTTGCGGTGATAGAAAGAACCGCAGGGCGGATGTCAAGCGAAGGGCGCGAGATCGGCCTCGATCAGGCCCCGAAGCGCGTTTCCGACCCAGATTTTGCGGGCGGCGGCGAGGTCGGCGGGCATCAGGCGGCCCTCCTGCCAGCCCTCGGCCAAGAGACGCCCACGCAGGATTCCCGGCAGGCAACCGGCCCAAAGAGGTGGGGTCAGGCGCTGGCCATCGGTTGTTTCGACGAAAACATTGGTGATCGTGCCCTCGGCCACCTCGCCCCGCTTGTTGAGGAACAACGCCTCGTCCTCGCCCTCTCCAAGGGCGGCGCGGGCCGCGTCATAGGGGGCGCGGCGGGTGGTCTTGACGGCGATCCACGGGTCGGCGGGATCAAGCCGCGCTTGCGCCCAAACCACCCGCCAGCGGGGCGGGTTGGGGGCGAGGGGGGCGGTGGTCAGGGCAAATTGGCCTTTCGCATCGAGCGTCAGGCGACAGCGCAGCGGGCCTTCGCCGCCGATCCCGGCCAGATGCGCCAGCGCCTGCGCCCGATCAAACGCATAGCCAAGCCGTGCGGCCGTCCTTACCATCCGCGCCAGATGGTCGTCGCGCCAGCGCAAGCCCTCGCCGGGCCGCCAGCCCATCGTCTCGATGATCTGCGGCGGATCGGTCAGATCCTGGCGAAGCGGGTCTTCCACAGCGCCTCCTCGTATTCGGCCTCAGGCGTTGAATCCCAGACGATGCCGCCGCCCACGTCAAGCCGCGCGGTTCCGTCGCCTTCCAAAAGGAATGTGCGGATCGCCACGTTGAAGCTTGCCCGCCCGTCCGGCGCGGCCCAGCCGATGGTGCCGCAATAGACCTCGCGCGGGGCGATCTCCAACTCGCGGATGATCTCCATCGCCCGCACCTTGGGCGCACCGGTGATCGACCCGCAGGGGAAGAGTGCGGCGAAGATCTCGGCAAGGCCAATTCCGGGGCGGAGCCGCCCTTCGACCTCGGACACCATCTGATGCACCGTGGCATAGCTTTCGACCTCGTAGAGCCGAGGCACCTTGACCGAACCGACCTCGGCCACCCGCGAAAGGTCGTTGCGGAGAAGATCGACGATCATCAGGTTTTCGGCGCGGTTCTTGGCGTCAGTGGCAAGGAAGAGGCGGATGGCCTCGTCCTCCTGCGGGGTCGCGCCGCGGGGCATTGTGCCTTTCATCGGACGGGTGACGATCCGGCCCGCGGCATCGGTGGCAAAGAACAGCTCGGGGCTGCGGCTCAGGATCGAGGGCAGACCCTCCTGTTCAACGAGCACCCCGTGCCCAACCGGCTGGGCGGCGGCCAGCGCGGCATAGAGAGCCTCCGGCGCGCCTTGGGCAGCAAGTCCGAGCGGAAAGGTCAGGTTGGCCTGATAGATATCGCCCGCCGCGATATAGTCGCGCGTGCGGCCAACCGCCGAAAGGTGATCGTCGCGCGAGCGCTGGGGGACGAGGTCGCCGAGTTTGGCGCTTCCGTTTGTCAGGGGCTTGGCTGCACTCGGCGCATCATAGACCCCGAACCGGAGAAGCGGCAGGCGACGCCCATCTGGCATCAATGGCGCAAGCCGAGGCTCAAGCGCGTAACCAAGCTCATAGCTGGCATAGCCTGCGATCCAGTGGCCTTGGGCACGCGCCGCGTCGAGCGCGGCCAGCGCCGCAGGAACCTCGGCGGCGGTCGCAGCCGAGATCATCGCCCGCGGCTGATCAAACAGCGCGGCGCGGTCGCCTTCCGGGGCTTGATCAAAGCGGAGTCGCATCGAGAGTCCTGTCAGCTTTCGCCTGTTCCCTAACGCCGCGAGCCTGGGAAGTGTAGGCGGAATACGGAGCCGGACCCACCGATCCCGACCCCGCCCCTTCGAAGAATTCCGCCAAGATGCCTCGATTTGAGTTGCGCGAGGTTGCGACAACTTCGCAAGATCGGACCAGATTACGGGCCGAGGCCAACGTGAGCAGTCGATTCATTTCTTTTCTGGCAGCGGTTTTGCTGCTTGGCGTGGCAGCTGGCGTCGCATTTTCCGCTCTGCGCCACCATTGGGCTCCCGATCTCGCAGCGATCTATTTCGGCGCGAGCGCCTATGCGGCCGGCGAATTGCAGAGCGTCTATGCTTCCCCTTCGGTCTTCTTCGGTGCGCTGATCGAAGATCCCGTATGGATTTCACTGGCCGAGTCTCAGGGTCTTGCGGGGAAACCTCTGGTTTCATTCGTCTATCCACCGCTGGTCGCCGCAATCTTCGCACCACTGACAGAGACCCTAGGCGCGGTCGAATTCCTCGAGAAAGGTGTGGCGCTCGAGCTGTTCTGCCTTTGCCTTTCGGTGCTTTTGGCACGGTCATTGGCCGCAAATCGGCTGCCGGCGGCGCATTGGGCCATTGCCAGCCTGATAATCGGCCTGCCGACCATAGCGGTTCAAAACGCCTTCTTTCACGCCCAGCCGCAAATCATCATCACCTCCATGATCTTGCTAGCTTTCGTTCTTTACCGAAAACGCTGGGATGTTCCGGCCGGACTGGTTCTGGCCATCGCCGGCTCGATCAAGTTGGCACCTCTTTTCCTTGGGATCGTGTTTCTGGCGGATCGACGTTGGCGCGCCGCAGCGGCGACTGCACTTGGGGCGGTCGCCTTTGCGATTGTGGGAACCGCAGTAACCGGACCGGAGATGCAGCTCGCCTTTTTCGCCCAGATCGGGCGGGCGGGCGGGTCGCACCTGCTTACACCGCTGAGCTATTCGGCCGCGGGCCTTCTGACCGCAGCTTGGGGCATCGTTAGCGGAACACCGGCCGACCTTTTGAACGACAAGTCCTTCGTGCGAATGGAGGCTGTGGCATGGACCACGGGGCTCAGCTATCTTCTGCTCTTTTTCGGCTCTCTCCTGATCCTTACAAAAACCCGCAGGCTGGCATTCGCCGACGCCCTCCCCCTTCGGCTTATCGGAATCTGGAGCCTTCTCTCAGTTTTTGGCCCTCTTGGCTGGGCCCACTATGCTGTGGGGCCCATTTTGTTGCTGCCGACTGTTCTTTGTCTCTACCCGCGGCGTCAAGCTCTGCTGCTTCTGATGCCGATTGTCGTCGGGCTGTCCTTGCCGACAGGTCTGATTGTCATCTGGCTCGCGCCGGGAATATCGCTTGGCAGCGTCGCCGCCATCTTGTCACTCTTGGTTCTGCCGGTCGCCTTCATGGCGGGCACGGGGCAGCAGAGGTTGGGGGATGATGCAGACGGAGACTAGGGCAGAAAACCGATGGTTGGTTGCGCTGTCGCTGGCTTTTCTGGCCTTTGTCTATGTCTGGTTCGGCGTCGCGCACTCTCCCGACCTGGCAGCGACATGGCTTGCCGGACATTTCTTTGGATCGAGCCAAAGCGAACTCGTCTATCCGAAGGATGACGGGGTTTTCACCATGCTGATCCCCGAAGCGTGGTGGGACTTTCTGAAATCAGAGGGTCGTGAGGGGATCTATTATCCGTTCCTCTATCCTCCGCTCTGGGCCTGGGCTGCCGGAGAGGTTGGCAGCTACATCGGAATGGATGGCTTTGTCGCCATCTTTGGCTTTCTGAACCCGATCCTGCTATTGGGAACGTCCGTCTTTGCGATGCGTGCTTGCGGCGTGACTGGCAGACCTCGGCTGCTGTGGCTCGCGACCGGGATCGTGGCGCCGCTTGCCACCTCGATTGGCCTTGTCGCCATCGAGCAGAACCAGCCGCAGATCCTCGTCACGTTCCTGGTCGTTGCCGCCATCGAACGGGATCGAGCCGGAGCTTGGAAGGCCGCGGGGGCGCTCCTGGCACTCGCCGCCGCGATCAAGCTCTACCCTGCGCTGCTTGCCGTCTTGTGGCTCGGAGAAAGACGCTGGCGGTCATTGGCCACTTTTGGGGTCGTCGGGGCGCTTCTCGGGGTGTCGTCAATTGCCGTTGCCGGATGGCCGCTCCACACGGAATATCTTGGGCTCATCGCGCTCCTGCGCGAGAGCGTGGTGGTGACATCGTTCAACTACGACCTCGACTCCGCGCTTGCCCAGATCTTTTGGTACGACGATCTGGTCTTTGTTGCCAGTCGAGATAATCCGATCGGCATCGCACATCCGCATGGATGGAAGGTCTTGGCAAAGGGGCCCGTTTGGCCCCTGATTACGACCACTGCACTTTTGGGCATGACAGTCGCAACCGCTCTGCACGCGTGGCGTTCGGCCCGCCCTTTGGTCATACTGACTTATCCGGCATTCCTGGCACTTCTAGCCTTTCTGGCACCGTTGAGTTGGGGCTATCATTTCCTGTCGACCCTGGCGTTTGCGCCCGCTTTGCTCGTCGCCCTCGGTCCTGCGCGGGGGGCGGCCCTCCTTGCGATCATTCTCCTGCCGATGAGTCCGGTCGTCTTTTGGCTGTTCTCCGAACCAATCGATGGCTTTCTCGTGAACCCAGTTCTTGGAACAGTCGGGGTCGCCTCCCTCGGTCTCGCTCTCTGGCGGGTGCGGCACCGCGTCTAGGGGGTCATTTTCCGCCTTTTGCCGGGCATTCGGCCCTTGCGCCGAACGTTTCGATCCCTATAACGCAGGACAATTTGGGCGCGGCCTGCCGTGCGCTCTGCTGCCACACGCCTTATCCGAGGGGAACTGCCATGCCGAAGAGAACCGACATCAAGTCGATCATGATCATCGGAGCGGGGCCCATTGTCATCGGACAGGCCTGCGAGTTCGACTACTCCGGCGCTCAGGCCTGCAAGGCCCTGCGCGAGGAGGGCTATCGCGTGATCCTCGTCAACTCGAACCCGGCGACGATCATGACCGACCCCGAGCTGGCGGATGCGACCTATATCGAGCCGATCACCCCTGAGGTGGTCGCCAAGATCATCGAGAAGGAACGCCCCGACGCGCTTTTGCCGACGATGGGCGGCCAGACGGGCCTCAACACCTCGCTGGCGCTGGCCGATATGGGCGTTCTGGAGAAATTCAACGTCGAGATGATCGGCGCCAAGCGCGAGGCCATCGAGATGGCCGAAGACCGCAAGCTGTTCCGCGAGGCGATGGACCGTCTCGGCATCGAGAACCCCCGCGCCACCATCGTCACCGCGCCGAAGGACGCCAAGGGCCGCAAAGACCTCAAGGCCGGCCTCGCCATCGCAATGGACGCGCTCGAAGACATCGGCCTTCCGGCGATCATCCGCCCCGCCTTTACCCTCGGCGGCACCGGCGGCGGCGTGGCCTATAACCGCACCGAATACGAATATTACTGCCGCTCGGGCATGGATGCCTCGCCGGTGGGCCAGATCCTCGTCGACGAGAGCCTTCTGGGCTGGAAAGAATACGAGATGGAGGTTGTCCGCGACAAAGCCGACAACGCCATCATCGTCTGCTCGATCGAAAACGTCGATCCGATGGGCGTCCATACCGGCGACTCGATCACCGTGGCCCCTGCCCTGACGCTGACCGATAAAGAATACCAGATCATGCGCAATCAATCGATTGCCGTGCTGCGCGAGATCGGGGTTGAGACCGGTGGTTCCAACGTTCAGTGGGCGATCAACCCCAAGGACGGCCGCATGGTCGTGATCGAAATGAACCCGCGCGTGTCGCGCTCTTCCGCGCTGGCGTCCAAGGCCACCGGCTTCCCGATTGCCAAGATCGCGGCCAAGCTCGCGGTGGGCTATACGCTCGACGAGCTGGACAACGATATCACCAAGGTCACGCCCGCCTCTTTCGAGCCGACCATCGACTATGTCGTGACCAAGATCCCGCGTTTCGCCTTCGAGAAATTCCCCGGCTCCAAGCCCGAGCTGACCACCGCAATGAAATCGGTGGGCGAGGCGATGGCCATCGGCCGGACGATCCACGAGAGCCTGCAAAAGGCGCTGGCTTCGATGGAAACCGGCCTCACCGGCTTTGACGAGATCGCCATTCCCGGCGCGCCCGAGAAATCGGCGATCACCGCCGCCCTGTCGAAAGCCACGCCCGACCGGATGCGCACCATCGCGCAGGCCATGCGCCATGGGCTTTCGAACGACGAAATTCAGGCGATCACCGCTTTCGATCCGTGGTTCCTCGCCCGCATCCGCGAGATCATCGAAGCCGAGGAACAGGTCCGCAAAGAGGGGCTGCCGCTCACCGAAAAGGGCCTGCGCGCGCTCAAGATGCTGGGCTTTACCGATGCCCGCCTCGCCAAGCTTACTGGCCGCACCGAAGACAACGTGCGCCGCGCCCGGATCAACCTTGGCGTCACCGCGGTCTTCAAGCGGATCGACACCTGCGCCGCCGAATTCGAAGCGCAGACGCCCTATATGTATTCGACCTACGAGACCGCCGCGATGGGCGATGTGGAGTGCGAGGCACGCCCGTCCAACCGCAAGAAGGTTGTCATCCTTGGTGGTGGCCCCAACCGGATCGGTCAGGGGATCGAGTTTGATTACTGCTGCTGTCATGCCTGTTTCGCTCTGACCGATCAGGGCTATGAAACCATCATGATCAACTGCAACCCCGAGACCGTCTCGACCGACTATGACACCTCGGACCGCCTCTATTTCGAGCCGCTGACCTTTGAACACGTCATGGAAATCCTGCGGGTCGAGCAGGATAACGGCACGCTGCACGGCGTGATCGTTCAATTCGGCGGCCAGACGCCCCTGAAACTCGCCAATGCGCTGAATGACGCGGGCATCCCGATCCTCGGCACCACGCCCGATGCCATTGACCTTGCCGAAGACCGCGAGCGGTTCCAGCAGCTGGTGATCAAGCTTGGCCTCAAGCAGCCGGTCAACGGCATCGCCTCGACCGACGAAGAGGCCCTCGCCATCGCCGAAGACATTGGCTTCCCGCTGGTGATCCGCCCCTCCTATGTGCTTGGCGGTCGTGCCATGGAAATCGTCCGCGATATGGACCAGCTGCGCCGCTATATCCGCGATGCGGTGGTTGTGTCTGGCGACAGCCCCGTGCTTCTCGACAGCTATCTCTCGGGCGCGACCGAGGTTGATGTCGATTGCCTCAGCGACGGCAAGAACACCCATGTCGCCGGCATCATGCAGCATATCGAAGAGGCGGGCGTCCATTCGGGCGACAGCGCCTGCTGCCTGCCACCGCACACCCTTTCGCCGGAAATCGTGGCCGAGATCCGCAAACAGACCGAGGCGCTGGCCCTGTCGCTTGGCGTTGTCGGCCTGATGAACGTTCAGTTCGCGGTCAAGGACGGCGATGTTTATCTCATCGAGGTCAACCCCCGCGCCTCGCGCACCGTGCCTTTCGTCGCCAAAGCGACCGACAGCGCGATTGCCTCGATCGCGGCGCGGCTGATGGCGGGCGAGCCCCTGTCCAACTTCCCGCTGCGCCCGCCCTACCCCGAGGCCGCCGATCCGATGACCGTCTTGCCGCTTGGCAATCCCTTCACCCTCGCCGATCCCAAGACCCCGTGGTTCAGCGTGAAAGAGGCCGTGATGCCCTTCGCCCGCTTCCCCGGCGTCGATACGATCCTCGGGCCGGAAATGCGTTCGACCGGCGAGGTCATGGGCTGGGACCGCAGCTTTGCCCGTGCCTTCCTCAAGGCGCAAATGGGCGCCGGCACGCACCTGCCGACCGAAGGCACCGTGTTCATCTCGATCCGCGACGCCGACAAGACGGACGAAATGCTCGACACCGCCCGCACCCTCACCGGCCTCGGCTTCAGCATCGTCGCCACCCGCGGCACGGCCGGCTGGCTGACCGAGAACGGCGTCGAGGCGGAAGTGGTCAACAAGGTCTATGAAGGCGGCCTGACGATCGTCGACCGCCTGAAGGACGGCCACATCGCGCTGGTGTTCAACACCACCGAAGGCGCGCAAGCGGTCGAAGACAGCCGCGACATCCGCGCCGTCGCCCTCTATGACAAGATCCCCTACTTCACCACCGCCGCCGCCAGCCACGCTGCCGCGCTGGCGATGGTCGCACGGGAAGAGGGCGAGCTGGATGTGAGGGCGCTGCAGGGGTGACCCGGCGTTACGCTGGACAGCCACATCGCCGGTTTCTAGCTTGACCCGAAGTCAAGGAGAAAGCCGATGCACAGCGCCGCCATCACCGGAACCGGGGTTTTCACCCCGTCCGAGGTCATCACCAACGACGAGCTTGTCGTGGCGTTCAACACCTATGCCGATCTTTGGAATGCCGAAAATGCGGCGGCCATTTCGGCAGGCGAAGTTGAAGCCAAGCCGCATTCCGCAGCTGACTTTATCGTCAACGCTTCGGGAATCGAACGGCGGCACGTGCTGGACAAGGACGGCGTCCTCGATCCCAAGCGGATGTTCCCACGGCTTGCGGCACGGGCCGACGACGACCCCTCGATCATGGCCGAAATGGCGCTCAGGGCCGCCGAAATTGCCTTGGCCGAGGCGGGGCTGACCGGCGCGGATATCGACCTCGTCCTTTGCGCCGCCTCCAACCACGAACGCGCCTATCCGGCGATTGCGGTGGAAATCCAGTCACTGATCGGCGCGGGCGGCTTTGCCTATGACATGAACGTAGCCTGTTCGTCGGCCACCTTCGGCATCCAGACCGCCGTACAGATGGTCAAGACCGGCGCGGTGCGCCGCGCGCTCATGGTCAACCCCGAGATTTGCTCCGCACACCTCGAATGGCGCGACCGCGACTGCCATTTCATCTTTGGCGATGTCTGCACCGCCGTGGTGATCGAGCGTGACGAGGATCTGGCCCGGCCGCATTTCAAGGTGCTCTCGACGCGCTGCGCCACGCAGTTTTCCAACTACATCCGCAACAACAACGGCTTCCTGCGCCGCACTCACGACCAAATGGAAGACCGCCGTGATATGCAGTTCATGCAGAACGGGCGGAAGGTTTTCAAAGAGGTGCTGCCGCTCGTCAGCCAGCATATCGCGGATCATCTGACGGAAGAGGGCGTGCGGGCCGCCAACCTTTCCCGCCTCTGGCTTCATCAGGCCAACAAGACGATGAACGACTATATCGGCCGCAAGGTGCTTGGCCGCGATCCCGAGCCGGGCGAACAGCCGAACATCCTGCAGGACTATGCCAACACCTCCTCCGCCGGCTCGATCATCGCCTTCTCGCAGCATTCGGCCGACCTCGCGCCGGGCGACAAGGGTCTGATCTGCTCCTTCGGTGCGGGCTATTCGGTGGGATCGGTGATCGTTCAGCGGGCGTAAGGTAAAGGCCGCTTGCGCGCACCTCGCCAAGCCGCATAGTAGCCCCCATGGCAAAGCTCTACTTCAACTACTCCACCATGAACGCCGGCAAGTCGACGGTGCTGCTTCAGGCCTCGCACAACTATATCGAGCGGGGGATGCAGACCTTTCTGCTCACCGCCCAGTTCGATAACCGCGCGGGCGAGGGGCGGATTGCGAGCCGGATCGGCATCGGTGCGGAGGCGGATACTTTCGCGCCCGGTGAGGATCTCTTTGCCAAGATCGAAAAGCGCCTTACCGAAGGCCCCTGCGCCTGCATCTTCGTGGACGAGGCGCAATTCCTCGAACCCGCGCAGGTCTGGCAACTGGCGCGGGCGGTGGATGATCTGGGCGTGCCGATCATGGCCTTTGGCCTGCGCGTCGATTTTCTGGGCAAGCTCTTCCCCGGATCGGCCGCGCTTCTGGCGCTGGCCGACGAGATGCGCGAGGTGCGCACCATCTGCCACTGCGGCAAGAAGGCGACGATGGTCGTGCGCAAGGACGCGGCGGGCCATGTGTTGACCGACGGCGATCAGGTCTCGATCGGCGGCAATGATCGCTATGTCTCGCTCTGCCGACGCCACTGGCGCGAGGCCGTGGGCGACCGTTCCCCTAGTTGACCCGCTGCGGCGGCTCGAGGCCCTTGTCCCAAGCGATGATATTGTCGAGCGCCATCTGGCCCATGGCCTGACGGGTCTCGACCGTGGCGCTGCCGAGGTGCGGCAGGAGGGTGCAGTTCTCGAGCGCGCGCAGGCGTTCGGGGACGTGGGGCTCTTTCTCATAGACATCGAGGCCAGCGCCGGCGATGGCCCCTGCTTCGAGCGCGTCGATCAGCGCCTCCTCGTCCACCACTTCGCCACGGCTGATGTTCACGAAGATGCCCGTAGGCTTCATCGCGGCAATCGCGGCGCGGTCGATGAGCTTGGTGGTGGGCCCGCCGCCCGGCACGGTGACGACGACGATATCGGCCTCGGCCATCAGATCAAGCAGGGTTGCCACTTGCCGCGCGGGCAAGCCCGCGTCCTTCTTGGAGCGGTTGAAATAGATCACCGGCATCCCAAAGCCATAATGCCCGCGATGCGCCACCGCCTGCCCGATCCGGCCCATGCCGACGATGCCGAGCGTCTTGCCGCTCACCTCTGTGCCGAGCATGGATTTCGGACCAAACCCGCCCCACTTGCCCGCCCGCAGCATCCGCTCGCCCTCGCTCGCGCGGCGGCAGGTCGAAAGGATCAGCGTCATGCCGATATCGGCGGTGGCGGCGGTCAGGACATCGGGCGTGTTGGAGACGATCACGCCTGCGGCGGCGGCGGCGGCTGCGTCGATGTGGTTATAGCCCACGCCGAAATTGCCGAGCATCCGGCAGCGGAGGCCACCCGCCTGCGCCTTCTGGAAGGCCCCGGCGGTGAACTGATCGCCGAGGGTCGGCAGGATCGCATCATAGGCGATCAGCGCCACGGCGCATTCATCTTCGCTCATGCCGCTGCCGTCCCCACGGATCGTCAGGTCAAACAACTCCGCCGCCTGATCGAGCACAGGCTGGGCGACGACGCGGGTGATCAGAAGTTTCTTCAATGCATTCTCCCCCCAAGCGGGACATCGTGGTCGGGGCCGATCAGGACGATGGCGCCGTTTTCGTCAGGAAGCCCGAGGACCAGAACCTCGGACATGAACTTGCCAATCTGGCGCGGCGGGAAGTTGACGACCGCCATGACCTCTTTGCCGATCAGGCTTTCGGGCGTGTAGTGGACCGTGACCTGCGCCGAGGTCTTGCGCTCGCCGATCTCGGGGCCGAAGTCGATCCACATCTTGATCGCGGGCTTGCGGGCCTCGGGGAAAGGCTCGGCCCGCAGGATGCGGCCCACGCGGATATCGACCGCGAGGAAATCGTCGAAGGTAATCGGATCAGCCACGGGCAAGTTCCTTGGAGCGGTGGGTGGCGGCCGCGATGGCGCGGCTGACCACCGGAGGCAGGCCGCTTTCGGGATGCATCAAGACCTCGAGCGCGGCCTGTGTGGTGCCGTTGGGCGAGGTGACGTTGACACGCAGCTGCGCGGGGCTTTCGGTAGAGCCTTCGGCCAGAGCGCCCGCTCCCGCCACGGTGGCCCGCGCGAGTTGCAGGGCGAGTTCGGGGGCAAGCCCCTGTTCAATGCCAGCCGCAGTCATCGCCTCGATCAGCAGGAACACATAGGCCGGGCCAGAGCCGGACAGGCCGGTCACGGCGTCCATCTGGCTTTCGTCTTCGAGGCGCACGACCTGCCCCACCGCCGACAAAAGCGCCGAAGCCGTTGCCATATCCGCCTCGCCTGCGCGGGCGTTGCCGATGATCGCGGTGATCCCCTTGCCCACGGCGGCGGGGGTGTTGGGCATGGAACGGATGATTGGCGTCTGTTCTCCAAGCGCCGCCTCGAAGGCGGCAATCGGCGTGCCGGCGGCAATCGAGACAAAGAGCGTCGCGCCATTGCCCAGCGCCTGAAGCGTCGGCAGCGCCTCGCCCATCATCTGTGGTTTGACGGCCACCAAGGCGACCGCCGGATCAGTGGGAACGCCCTCGTTCACATGAACGCCGGTCCGCGCGAGCCAGTCAGAGGGATTGGGATCAAGAACCCAGACCGCCTCGGGCGAAAGCCCGCCCTCAAGCCAGCCCGCCAATAGGGCAGACCCCATCTTGCCACAGCCCAAAAGGACAAGGCCGCGTTCTGCCACGTCTTTCATCGGATGATCCCCCATTGCCGTTTCGGCAGAGGTTAGTGCCCGCCCCGAGGGGGTTCAAGCCGGAGCGGGCGAAATGCGTCAGGCGCGACCGTAGGCCTCGGAGATGGCGATCTGCATCGCCTCGGCAGGCGTGCGCCCGCCCCATGTCACCAGCTGGAAGGCCGGATAGAAGCGCTCGCAACTCATCACCGCCGCACCGATCATCGTGTCGATCTGTTCGGGGCTGGCGATCTGCTCGCCGGCGAGGATCAGGCCATAGCGATAGACCATCAGCTTTTGCTCGGACCACCAGGTGAAATTGCCCGCCCAGCAATGATCGTTGGCGCGGTTCAGAGCCTCATAAAGTAGCTGGTCGCGCTCCTCGGGGGGCTCCATTTCGAAAGTGCAGATCAGACGAAGGGTGGAATCATAGGCCGACCATGCCAGCGTGATCGAATAGGTGCGCCACTGACCCTCGACCGCCATGGCGATCTGGTCATCTGCGATCCTGTCGAATTCCCAGGCGTGGTGTTCGGCGATGTGTTCCACGAGGTCAATCGGGTGGATATCGCCTTCGTCAACGAAGTGCTCGGTCAATGCCATGTGCTCGGCCTCATTTGTTATAGCGCCGGGGTAATGGCAGCGCCCCAAGCGCTAGGTGCCTGCTCAAGGGACGGTGGGCTTATCGTTCCGCCCCTACGACATATGGTGGTGGGCCGAGGGGCGTCTGTAAAGCAGTTTCTTGGGGATAAGTCGAAAGAGACTCGGAATTTTTTCGATTTAACCTGCAATAAAGTCACTTCGGCGGGCGTTGCCTGCGCGACAAGGATTCTTGCGCGGCCGAGCGTTCGGATGTCTAATCTGTTTCGGTTCGCGAACGGGCAATGAAGCGCCCGCACATTCGGAGAGATCACGTGTCAGACCAAAAGATCAAAGGACCCGCGTCCTACTTTCCCTCGATCGAAAAGAAATACGGCCAGCCGATCAGCCATTGGCTCGGGGTTGTGGAGGGGCAGATGCCCGCAAGGCATATGGAGCTTGTCGCGCACTTGAAATCGGAACACGGGCTGGGCCACGGCCATGCCAATGCGATTGTCGGCCATTATTTGGCAGGAAAGCGCTAACCCTCGCGGGCGCTACTTCTTCTTGGCTTCGAGCGCTTCGATCCGCGCGAGGAGGGCGGCATTTTCCTCGCGGGCCTTCTGGGCCATGGCGCGCACGGCGTCGAATTCTTCCCGGGTCACGAAATCGCGCTCGGCCAGCCAGCGATCCAACAGAGACTTCATGGCATTGCCCGCCTCATCGCGCGCGCCCTGCGCCACGCCCATGGCGTTGGTCATCAACTGGCTCAGGTCGTCCATGATCTTGTTGCGGGTCTGCATCGTGGCCTCCGGTGTTAACAAGGCTCTATATGGAGGCGCTTCGCCGCCAAGGCAACAGGGCGGGAGTTGACAGCGGCCCGCCCCCCGCGCAGGACTAGCTCATGCGTGCTTCGATCCCCTTTCCCGATATCTCGCCCGAGATCTTTTCCTTTTCCGTCGGCGGCTTTGAATTTGCCCTGCGCTGGTATGCGCTGGCCTATATCGTCGGCATCGTCGCCGGCTGGCAGATCATCGCCTGGCTGATGCGCCGGCCCAAGCTCTGGCCCGAAAGCACGCCACCGATGACGCCAACGCTTCTCGAGAATTTCATGACGTGGATCATCGTCGCGGTGATCCTTGGCGGGCGTCTCGGCTATGTCTTTTTCTACGCCTTCGATGCCTTTGCCGCCGATCCGATGTCGATCATCCGGGTCTGGGAAGGGGGGATGTCGTTCCACGGCGGCTTTGCCGGGGTGATCGTGGCGACGATCCTCTATGCCCGCCGATACAAACTTCCGCTCGGCTCGGTCGCGGATTCTCTGGCCATCGTCGCGCCGCTCGGCCTTTTCCTTGGACGGATCGCCAATTTCATCAATGGCGAGCTTTGGGGGCGGGTGACGGATGTGCCTTGGGCCGTGGTGTTCCCCGGAGAGGCCGCGCAGAACTGTCTCATCATGGTTGCCGAATGTGCCCGCCACCCGAGCCAGCTTTACGAGGCGGGGCTCGAGGGGCTTGTCCTCGGCACGCTGATCGCATGGCTCGCACTCAAACGCGGCGCACTTCGCAAGAGGTGGTTCCTGACCGGCCTGTTCTTCCTGGGCTATGGCCTCTCACGCTATATCGTCGAGTTTTTCCGCCAGCCCGATGCCCAGTTCGTCAGCCGTGGCAACCCGCTGGGCTATGCCTATCAATGGGGTGACTGGGGTCTGACCATGGGCCAGACCCTCTCGCTGCCGATGATCCTGATCGGCCTTGTTCTGGTGCTTTGGCCAAGGCGCAAGACATGAGCGCGATCGAGGATGTGCTTCGCGCCCGGATAGCGGCCACCGGGCCGATCACCATTGCCGATTATATGGCCGAAACCCTGATGCACCCCGAGCACGGCTATTACGCCACGCGCGATCCCTTCGGCGCGGCGGGCGATTTCATCACCGCGCCCGAGATCAGCCAGATGTTTGGCGAGCTTGTGGGCCTGTCGATGGCGCAATCGTGGCTCGATCAGGGGGCGCCCGACCGTTTCATCCTTGCAGAGCTTGGTCCGGGGCGCGGCACGCTCATGTCGGACGTCCTGAGGGCAACCAGATCTGTGCCCGGATTTGTCGATGCGGCCGAGGTGCATTTCGTAGAGACCTCGCCCGAGCTGCGGAAGGCGCAGGCGCTGCGGGTGCCGGATGCGACATGGCACGACACGATGGCCGATTTGCCGGAAGGGCCGCTCTGGCTCGTCGCCAACGAATTTTTCGATGCGCTGCCGATCCGCCAATTCGTCCGGCAAGGGCCGGGGTGGCGCGAGCGGATCGTCGGGTTGCGGCATGGCGACATACAACCGGGCTTTGGCGATCAGACGACCCATGGCTTTCTCGCCCACCGCCTGCAGGACACGCGCGACGGGGATCTCGTCGAGCTTTGCCTCGCCCTGCCCGCCATTGTGCAAGACATCGGCCGCAGGATCGGCACCCATGGCGGCGCGGCGCTGATCATCGACTATGGCGATTGGCGCTCGCTGGGAGATACGTTTCAAGCCATCCGCGCCCATGAGGCAACCGATCCCTTCCTCGATCCGGGCGAGGCCGATCTGACAGCCCATGTGGATTTCGAGGCCATCGCCCTTTCTGCTACCCCGGCCAAATTCAGCAAGCTCACGACCCAAGGCGTTTTTCTGGAGCGGCTCGGGATCACCACGCGCGCCCAGCAACTTGCCTCGAAATTGGCCGGCGCCGATCTCGAGCATGTGGTTCTGGCGCATCGCCGCTTGACCCATCCCGACGAAATGGGCGACCTCTTCAAGGTAATCGCGCTCTATCCCGCAGGGCGCGTGCCGCCGCCGGGATGCGATCCATGACGCTCGACATCATCACCTCCGACAGCCTCGCGCCCCTGCGCCACGGATTTTTCGGCCGTCAGGGCGGCGCCTCGTCGGGCATCTTCGGGGGCCTCAACTGTGGCTATGGCAGCTCGGATCAGCACGAGGCGGTCGCGATAAACCGAGGGCGGGTTGCTGCGGCGCTTGGGCTCGAGGCGGACCGGCTTATCGGCGTCCATCAGATCCATTCGGCGGATGTCGTCGTGGTGACCGACCCCGAAACGCCCCGCCCCTCGGCCGATGCGATGGCGACAAACCTGCCCGGCGTGGCGCTCACGGTTCTGACCGCCGATTGCCAGCCGGTCCTTTTTGCCGATCCCGTGGCGGGTGTTATCGGCGCGGCCCATGCTGGCTGGAAAGGCGCGCTCGCGGGTGTGCTTGGAAAGACTGTCGATGCGATGGAAGCTCTGGGCGCGCAACGGGACCGGATCAATGCCGTCATCGGCCCGACCATCAGCCAGCGCGCCTATGAGGTCGGCCCCGAGTTCTTTGACGCGTTCATCGCCGAAGATCCCTCCTTCGCCCGCTTTTTCGCCGGCGGCGAAGGCGACCGGATGATGTTTGATCTGCCGGCGCTGGGGCTGCACCTTCTCAGGCAGGCGGGAATAGCCAATGCGGAGTGGACGAGGCACTGCACCTTTTCCGATCCAGACAGGTTCTTCAGCTATCGCAGGACAACGAAAGCCAAAGAGGCTGACTATGGCCGCCTGATCTCGGCCATCCGCCTTTGATTATGGCGCAACTTGGGCGGATCTCTCGCCGGCGCGGGCCGTTCGGACGCAAGACCTGAACGATTCTCGCAAAAACCCCAGCAAAACCAGCATTGTTGCCCGATTCAGCTACAATCCCACCCGATCAACGGGATTGGTGAGATTTCACGGAAATTCCTTTTTTGCCGCCAGAATCCGCCGCGAAGCGGAGCGAGATTGAAATCACTGAGGCACACACCAACAGACGGGGAACGACCATGAAGACGGAAAAGCGCTGGATCAAATCTCTCGCAGCAGAAGCCGCAAAATGCGAGCAGCACCAGATGCCTTGGGCCCGCGGTGCCCGCCGTCAGGCCATGATCGCCCGCCGCAAGGCCGCTGAGGCCACCTCCCAACCCGACGCGACCTCGTCTGCCTCGGCCTGAGTTTCACTTCCCCAACCGCCCTTTGGCGGCACCTTCACCGCCCGGCCATCCGGGCGGTTTTTATTTGGACATGGCGAATCGGAATGTGGCAATTTCGTTCACCATCGCCGGACAATCCCAGACCCCGGTTACGATTGGTTCCCCCCAACACTCTGATCACGCAGGTCTTTTGACAGACTGCCACCAATTGTCGATTTTGACGGTAATCGTTCATTAAGCCGGACGTTGTCGGTGGGGGCCGACTGATGGCGAGCACAAAGGGTGCCCGCATGACCATGACCCCCGACTCCAGCCCAAGGCTGGACCTTCCCCTTTCCTCTCTGGCCCGTCAGGGCCAGAACGCTCGTCCCGACGGACGGCCTCAGCGCGTTCAGCCTCTCATGCGCAGGTATGAGGCCGTCCATCTGGCATCAAATGGCGATATCGTGGAGCATTCCCACATTGCCCCCGCCATTCCGCAATTCGAGGAAGCCTTTTCAGCCTTCGCCCGCGGAACCATCTTTCAGACCCAAGCGGGCCCGATCGCCGTTGAAGACCTGCTGCCGGGCGACATGGTTCTGACGGCCGATGGAGAGTTTGAGAAACTCACATGGAAGGGCTCGATGATGCTCGTTCCGAGCGCCGAGGGGCAATCCCCGGAGATGCGACACCTGACCCGGATGGCGGCCGAAGCCATGGGACTTGGTCGGCCCGCGAATGACACCGTCTTTGGCCCATCCGCCCGGATTGCCCACCGCGCGACCGGAATCAAGACCCTAACCGGCCAGTCCCTCGCGCTGGTCCCGCTTCGCGATTTCATCGACGGCGTCAATATTGTTGAGTTGACACCGATGACCTCGGTGCAAGTCTTCCACCTGGCCTTTGAAGAACACCACCGGCTTGTTACAGGCGGCATCGAGGTCGAAAGCTACCACCCCGGCTTGGCGCACCGCTTCCCGCTGCGCGGTGATCTGCTGCGCCTGTTCATGACGCTTTTCCCGCAGATGCTGGATTTCACGGAATTCGGCGCTCCAATGGCCCCGCGCCTCAGGCTGCAAGACCTCGACCTCTTTCACGCCGCCTGATCAGGCGTCGCGGCGGAGCCGTTCTTCCAGAACCTCGAAGGGAACCCCGGGCTCGTCTTTCGCATCGCGGATGACGAGGCTGGTTTTTACACTGGCCACATTCGGCGCGGCAGTGAGTTGTTCGGTCAGAAAGGTCTGGAACGTCCGCAGATCGGGCGAGACGCATTTGAGGATGAAATCCACCTCGCCGTTGAGCATGTGGCACTCGCGCACCAAGGGCCAACCCTTGCACTTTGCCTCGAAGGCAGAAAGATCGACCTCGGCCTGACTCACCAGTCCGACCATGGCAAAGACCTGAACCTCAAAGCCCAATTCTCTCGGATCGACGACAGCGTGGTAGCCACGGATATAACCCTGCTCCTCAAGCGTGCGGACCCGGCGCAGACAGGGCGGCGCGGAAATGCCCACCCGCTTGGCGAGTTCGACGTTGGTCATGCGCCCATCGGCCTGAAGCTCCGCAAGGATCATACGGTCGATTTCGTCGAGTTTGCTGCCGGGCATGGCCCCTCCTCAGGAAATTTCACAAAGACTACGCTATTGCCGCAGAATACGCAATAATCTTTCAACATGGCGCAATATCATTACGCCACATCACACATTTCATATCTGCTATGTGTTTCGTGCCAACAGCCTTTAAACCGCAGCGCAGCGCGGCTATATCGGGTTCTGACTCAAGAGGAAAGCTGCCATGACCCAGACCCGCCACACCAAGGTTCTCATCATCGGATCCGGCCCTGCCGGCTATACCGCGGGGGTCTATGCCAGCCGCGCGATGCTGCAGCCGATCCTCGTTCAGGGGATGGAGCCGGGCGGACAGCTGACCACCACGACCGAGGTCGAGAACTGGCCGGGCAAGACCGAGATCCAAGGGCCCGAGTTGATGGTCAATATGGAAGAGCACGCCCGCGCCATGGGTTGCGAGATCATCATGGATATCATCACCGATCTTGACCTGTCGAAGCGCCCCTTCACCGCCAAGGGCGATAGCGGCACCGTCTATACCGCCGACGCGGTGATCCTTGCGACAGGTGCGCGGGCCAAGTGGCTCGGGCTCGCATCGGAAGAGAAATACAAGGGCTTCGGTGTTTCGGCCTGTGCGACCTGCGATGGTTTCTTCTATCGCGGGCAGGAAATCGTCGTGGTCGGCGGCGGCAACACGGCTGTGGAAGAGGCGCTGTTCCTGACGAATTTTGCCTCCAAAGTCACCGTGATCCACCGCCGCGACGAATTCCGCGCCGAGCAGATCCTGATTGACCGCCTGATGAAGAACCCCAAGATCGAAGTGCTATGGCATCACACGCTGGAAGAGGTTGTCGGCGAAGACAGCCCGATGGGCGTGACCGGCATCAGGGTCAAGCACACCCAAACCGGCGAGATCTCCGAGATCCCCGCCAAGGGCGTGTTCATCGCCATCGGCCATGCGCCGGCGTCTGAGCTGGTGAAAGACCAGCTCGAGCTGCACCACGGCGGCTATGTCAAGGTTCAGCCCGGCTCGACCCGCACCTCGATCGAAGGCGTTTTCGCGGCCGGCGATCTGACCGACCACGTCTATCGGCAAGCGGTGACCAGCGCCGGGATGGGCTGCATGGCCGCGCTCGACGCCGAGCGCTGGCTTGCCCACCACAAGTGACGGCTTTCGCCGGGATCATCTGGCGGGCGGCCTTCGAGGGCCAGTCGCCGCTGATCCCGGCCTCCGCCCCTGAAGGGCGGTTTCATCATAGTGGGCAGACGGCGCTCTATGCCTCACTGACGCCTGAGGGATGCCGCGTTGCGATCCGGCGCTATATTGCGCCCGATGATCCGCCCCGCCTGATCCACCCGCTCCACCTCAAGGCCGAGCGGGTGATCGACATGACCGGGCGGCCAGAACTCGGCATCGTCTGGCAAGACCTGCGCGAGAGCGGCCCCTCGCCCACTTGGGTGATCTCGGACCGGCTGCGTGCCGAGGGCTGGCAAGCGATGCTCTATTCCTCGCGCTCGCGGCCTGATCTGACCCATATCGTGGCTTTCGATCTGCTATCGCCCGCTCTCACCGCCGCAGGTGCCGCACTGCCCTTCTAGTCCCCCAAGAAAACCCTTCCCAGACGCGGCGAAATGTGAGATATGTTCATCGTTGAACATATTTGAGACCACCGATGATTTCGCCAGAAACCCAAGCCGCGCTGCCGGAGGAAGACCCGCTCTTCCGCCTTCTGCGCCAGCTTGATCTGGCGCCGGATGCCTCGCAACGCGCGACGGCACAGGCCATCGGTGTCAGCCTTGGAACCCTGAACAACCACCTCCGCGCCGCCACTGCGGCTGGCCTGATTGCAATCTCCGAACGCTCCGGCCCCGATCGCCGCCAGCGCTTTGCCTATGCCCTGACCACCCGCGGCGCGGCCACCAAAGCCCGCCTCACCGACCGTTTTCTCGAGCGCAAGCTCGCTGAATATGACGCCCTGCACGCCGAATTGACCGGCACTGAAAGCGGGCTTCTCTCATTGAAGAAAAGGACCCCCCTGATGCTCCCCAATCTTGCCCCCATCCCCGAGCTATACGTTTCCTACGATTCCGCCCAGAAGCTGAAGGTCTCGGCCGGCGATCTCGTCAGCCACGACCTCACCCCGCGCCAGATCTGCGATCTGGAGCTTTTGATGAACGGTGGCTTCTACCCGCTCAAAGGCTTCCTCTCGGAAGAGGACTATACCGGCGTCGTCAACGATATGCGGCTTGCCGACGGGGCGCTCTGGCCGATGCCGATCACCCTAGATGTCTCGGAGAAATTCGCCGAAGCCATCGAACTTGGTCAGGACATTGCTCTGCGCGACGCGGAAGGCGTGATCCTTGCGACGATGACCGTCACAGACAAATGGGTGCCGAACAAGGCACATGAGGCCGAGAAAGTTTTCGGAGCCGACGATATCGCCCACCCGGCGGTGAACTATCTCCATCACAAGGCCGGAGCGGTCTATCTCGGCGGCCCTGTCACCGGCATCCAGCAGCCGGTCCACTACGATTTCCGCGCCCGCCGCGACACGCCCAACGAGCTGCGCGCCTATTTCCGCAAAGTCGGCTGGCGCAAGATCGTGGCCTTCCAGACCCGCAATCCGCTGCACCGCGCGCATCAGGAGCTGACCTTCCGCGCCGCCCGCGAGGCGCAGGCCAACCTCTTGATCCATCCCGTGGTGGGCATGACCAAACCGGGCGATGTCGATCACTTTACCCGCGTGCGCTGCTATGAGGCGGTGCTCGACAAATACCCGCAGGCCACCACCACGATGAGCCTTCTCAACCTCGCCATGCGGATGGCCGGCCCGCGCGAGGCGGTCTGGCACGGGATCATCCGCCGCAATCACGGCTGCACCCATTTCATCGTAGGCCGCGACCACGCCGGCCCCGGCAAGAACAGCCAGGGGCAAGATTTCTATGGCCCCTATGACGCGCAGGAGCTGTTCAAGAAACACGAGGCCGAGATCGGCCTCGAGATGGTCGACTTCAAGCACATGGTCTATGTGCAGGAGAAGGCGCAATACTATCCGGCCAACGAAGTCCCGGCGGGCGATACCGTTCTCGATATCTCGGGAACCGAGCTGCGCCGCCGTCTGCGCGAGGGGCTTGATATCCCTGAATGGTTCTCTTTCCCCGAGGTCGTGACCGAGCTGCGCCGCACCTCGCCGCCGCGCTCCAAGCAGGGCTTTACCGTGTTCTTCACCGGCTTCTCGGGTTCGGGCAAATCGACCATCGCCAATGCGCTCATGGTCAAGCTGATGGAGATGGGCGGCCGTCCGGTGACGCTTCTCGATGGTGATATCGTGCGGAAGAACCTTTCAAGCGAGTTGGGCTTCTCGAAAGAGCACCGAGATCTCAACATCCGCCGCATCGGCTATGTCGCGTCCGAGATCACCAAGAACGGCGGCATCGCCATCTGTGCGCCGATTGCCCCCTATGCCACCACCCGCCGGGCCGTGCGCGAGGATATCGAAGCCTTCGGCGCCTTCGTCGAGGTCCATGTGGCGACCTCGATCGAGGAATGCGAACGGCGGGACCGCAAGGGCCTCTACAGGCTCGCGCGTGAGGGCAAGATCAAGGAGTTTACCGGCATCTCCGACCCCTATGACGTTCCGGCAAGCCCCGAGCTTCGGATCGAGACCGAAAACGCCGACGTGGATACCTGCGCGCATCAGGTGCTGCTCAAGCTTGAGAGCATGGGCCTCATTGCGGCGCACTAAGTGCGAAGGAATAGGCACCAAAAGGAAACGCCGCCCCGAGGGCGGCGTTTCGCTTTTCGGTGGCCGGGCCTATTTGCCCGGGATCATCCGGGTTAGAAGGCCGTCTTTCAGGATGTAGTGGTGATAGAAGGCCAATAATGCGTGACCGAAGGCCAGAAGCATCAGGAGGTTGGTCAACACCTCGTGCACCGCTCCCAGATCGCGGTTGAGGCCATTGAAAGCCAGAAAGCCGCTAACCGGAACGGCGAGCATGAGGACGTAGAGGGCCAGATGCCCTGCCTTGGCCGCAAGCTGCATGAGCTTTGTCGTCGGAACTTCGGCAGGGGCCCGCTTCCAGACACGCAACACGACGCGCAGAAGGAGAAGCACCACGACAGCCACGCCGATCGCCCTGTGGGCATTGGCTCCGCCGTCGAGCGACCCCGTTCCTCCGGAGCGAACGAGCGCCTTGAAGGCATCGCTCATGGCATCGCCGAGAAGGTAGTTGGCGCCGATCAGAATGGCGATCAGCCAGTGAAGGACGATCTGCGAGAGATCATAACGAGTCTTGGTCGACATTTTGGGGGCCCTGTTGAGAAGTCGTGCCTGTTGAACGAAGGGCGACGGAAGTTCCGTCGCCCTGCCTGAAAGATTTCTAATGGACTGTGACCGGTGTTCGGTCATTCTGCCGTGCGAAGAAAAAGGCGGTGCTCCGGTCTGCCACAAGGGCCAGCTGCTGGCCATCGGCATCGCAGACCGCGAAGATCTGCTCACGGTCGCCCGCCTGCGCCCGCATATCCTCGGGCAATTCGGCCACAGCCACAGGCTTTACATAGACGATATCGCTGACCATCCGCGCGAGATCGTGCTTGCTGTTCATTTCGCGCCTCCTTTCCGGATCTTGATCGTTTGAACCACACTTTCGGGAACCTTGCGGGTCAGGTCGATGTGCAAAAGCCCGTTTTCCATGATCGCCTCGCCCACGTCGACACCATCGGCCAGAACGAAAGAGCGCTGAAACTGCCGCGCCGCAATCCCGCGGTGCAGGAATACGCGGTCTTCGCTGTCGTCGCGCTGGCGCCCGCGAATCACGAGGGAATTGTCCTCGACCGTGATCGCCAGATCCTCCTCGCCAAAGCCCGCCACCGCGAGGGTGATGCGGTAGGAGTTTTGCGAGGTTTGTTCAATATTATAAGGGGGGTAGCCATCGTTTCCAGTCTTGGCGGTGCGCTCGACAAGACGCTCAAGCTGTTCAAAGCCCAGAAGATAGGGGTGGGTTCCCAAGGTCAATTTCGTCATCCGACACGTCCTTGTCTAAAGCGACCGTCTGTGCAGGCCCCGTAGCGGCAGCCCGTTCATGGAAAATATGGGCAGAGACAGCGGCTTGTGCAAGTGCGGGCTGGCGAAAGCCTCTGCTGGCTCCTATCTTCTTGTCAGGAAATATCGGGGCCGGACATGAACTCATCAGCCGAGATGGACGAGACAGAGGTTCTCAAGGTGAGGATCGAGGTCCTCAAGCGCGAGCACCGTGATCTCGACGAGGCGATCCATGCACTTCACGAAAAAGGATCGGCCGATATGCTGACGTTGCGGCGGCTGAAGAAGCAGAAGCTGATGCTGAAAGACCGGATCGCCCTTCTCGAAGACAAGCTTCTACCCGATATCATCGCCTGACTGCGACCTGATCGCCCGTTGCCTCCGAGGCGACGCTGAGTATAGTGCCGCTTCCTTTGCAAGGGGACCGTTATGGCCGGAGTAACCGTCGGGATCATCATGGGCAGCCAGTCTGACTGGGCCACGATGAAGAACGCAGCCGATATCCTTGATGAGCTGGGCATTGCCTATGAGAAGAAGATCGTCTCGGCGCACCGCACGCCCGACAGGCTTTGGGAATACGGCAAGACGGCTGCGAGCCGGGGCCTGAAGGTGATCATCGCTGGCGCTGGCGGTGCGGCGCACCTGCCTGGCATGATGGCCTCGAAAACCCGCGTGCCGGTGATCGGCGTGCCAGTCCAGACCAAGGCGCTTTCAGGTGTCGACAGCCTTTATTCCATCCTGCAGATGCCCAAGGGCTTCCCCGTCGCCACCATGGCAATTGGCGCGGCTGGCGCGTCGAACGCGGGCCTGATGGCCGCCGCGATCCTTGCCAACGAGGATGCGGGCATCGCCGCGCGGCTTGACGCCTGGCGCGACGCCCTGTCGGCCTCGATCCCGGACGAGCCGCAAGATGACTGATCGGCTCACGCCCGGCGCCACCATCGGCATTCTCGGCGGCGGCCAGTTGGGCCGGATGCTTTCGGTCGCGGCCTCGCGGCTTGGCTTCAAGACCCATATCTACGAGCCGGGCGCCAACCCGCCTGCCGGACAGGTGGCCCATACGGTGACCACCGCGCCCTATGAAGACGAGGCCGCGCTGCGGGCCTTCGCCGCCTCGGTCGATGTGATCACCTACGAGTTTGAAAACATCCCCACGAGCGCCCTGGATATCCTCGAAGCAATCCGCCCGATCCGCCCCGGCCGCACCGCGCTGGCCGTGTCGCAGGACCGCCTGTCGGAGAAGACCTTCCTGCGCGATCTGGGCCTGATGACCGCGCCCTTCGCCGATGTCGCCTCCAAGGCCGACCTCGCCGCCGCGCTCGAGACCATCGGCGCCCCCGCGATCCTGAAAACCCGCCGCTTCGGCTATGACGGCAAGGGGCAGGCGCGGATCATGGCGTTGAACGATGCCGCCTCGGCCTATGCCGATATGGCGGGCGCACCCTCGATCCTCGAGGGGTTCGTCAATTTCAGCCACGAGGTCTCGGTGATCGGGGCGCGGGCGCTCAATGGCTCGGTGGCCTGTTTCGATCCGGGCGAGAACGTTCATCTGAACGGCATCCTGCACACCACCACCGTGCCTGCGCGGCTGTCGCCCTCGCAGCGGTCGGACGCCATCCTGATCGCCGCCAAGATCCTCAACGCGCTGGACTATGTGGGCGTGATGGGGGTCGAGCTTTTCGTCACCGCCGAGGGCCTCGTCGTCAACGAGATCGCCCCGCGTGTTCACAACTCCGGCCATTGGACCCAGAACGGCTGTGTCATCGACCAGTTCGAACAGCATATCCGCGCCGTGGCGGGCTGGCCCTTGGGCGACGGCAGCCGCCATTCGAATGTGGTCATGGAAAACCTGATCGGCGAGGACGTGGCCCGCATTCCCCAGATCGCCGAGACCTGCACGGCGATCCACCTCTACGGCAAGGCCAAGGCCAAGCCGGGCCGCAAGATGGGGCACATCAACCGGATCGTCGGGCCGGCGAAAGGCTAGAAGAAGCCGGTGACTAGGCTGCGGATCGTCATGTCGTGATCGAACCGGCCCTCTTCGAGGAACAAGAGAACCTCGGCGATGGCGATCGGGTCGATCATCATGAAGGTGTGGGAGACCGAGAGGACAAGGTGATCGCGCATCCCTTCAAGGCGGGTTGATGCGACCGAGACCTTTCCATCGTCAGGCCCGTCGATGAGCCTCGAGAAGACCGGATTGATCGACCGATCCCCGGCGATAATCCCGACATCAAAGGTTGGAAAGCCAAGCTCGCTGGCGATGCCGCTGGGCGCGGTCGACAGCTCAAGCCCCGCCGGGCCATTGACCCACTGGAACGGCTCCCATTCGCCGAAGATATCAACCAGCTGAGAGCCATGATTGGGCGGCCCCATCATCACCACGCGGCCCATGTTTTCAGGGCGGTAGTGGGTTAGCCAGAGCCTTGCCAGAATTCCCCCCATCGAATGGGTGACGAAATTCACCCGCCGCTTGCCGCAGGCGGCCACATCCGTTGTGACCCAGTTCTCGACCAGTTCTTCAATCGTATAGTCGCGCGAGGGATAGCCGGAGTTGACCACGAAATACCCCGCCCGCTCGAGCACAAGCTGCAGGGGCGTCATCGAGTATTCGCTGCGGGCAAGGCCATGCAGCAGCACGACGCAATCCTCGTCGGGATTGGCAGCAAAGGCGGGCGTGGCAAAGCCTAAGGCGGCAAGAAGGGCAAGGAGACGGGCCAACATGGGCCTCAGATAGCATTGAATTGTGAAACTGCCACGGCGGGCTTGAATGACCCTGCGTCAGACGGCAGGTTGGCGCCTATGAACCCCAAGCCTCGCCCTCCCCGCCTCGCAGTTCGCGGCATCGTCATGCGCGAAGGGCGGCTCCTTCTGGTCAACGCCTGGAAGGGCAAGGATCACATCTGGTGCGCCCCCGGCGGCGGCGTCGAGCCGCACAGCAGCCTGCCCGACAACCTCGCCCGCGAGATCCACGAAGAAACGGGGCTGACTGTCCGCGTCGGCACACCCTGCCTCGTCAACGAATTCCACGATCCCGATAGCGATTTCCATCAGGTCGATGTCTATTTCCGCTGCACGCTCATCGCCGGTGATCCTGACGGCGACTGGACCGATCCCGAAGGCATCGTCTCGATGCGCCGCTGGGTGACGCGCGCGGAAATGGCGGCGCTGACGGTCAAACCCGACAGCCTCGCCGCCGTGGCTTGGAAAGACCCAGGCGCTCCGGCCTATGACCCGCTCGAGCCGATCCTGCGATGATCCGTCCGCTCGATCCCGTGGCCGACCATGCCACCGTCTGTGCGTTTTGGGAAAGTTGCCGCGATTTCTCGGAGATGGAGCGCGGGCGGACCGATCACGCGCGGCAGACCGAAGGCTTCTTCCACGACGCCCCGCCCAATGCCGATGCCGCCAAGCGGATGCGGCTGGGGGTGTTTGACGAGGATCGCCTGATCGGCGTCGCCAGCGTGGATTTCGGCTTTCCCGAAGCCGAGGATGGCTACATCGGCCTTCTAGCCTTTGCCGAAGACGCGCGGGGCGGCGGGCTGGGGCCGCAGGTCTTGGCGCATATCGAGGCCGAGGCCCGCATCCGAGGCGCAAAGCGGCTCTATGTCGGTGTCCTGCTCGCCAATGTGAAAGGTCGCGCCTTTTGGGAACGCGAGGGCTTTGCCGCCGCCCTGCCCCCGCGCGAAATCACCATCGGCGCGAAGACCCAGTTGGCGCAGAGGCTTGTGAAAGCGCTGCCCTAGCGTTTGGGCATCAGGGAGATCCCGATGCCGCCAAGGACGAGAACACTGGCGATAATCAGTCTCGCGCCAACCGGCTCGGAGAGGAAAAGCGCCCCGCCCAGCGCCGCGATCACCGGTGCGCTGAGTTGCGCCACCGCCGCGCGGGTCGCGCCGAGGCTCGGCAGGATTGCATACCACAGAGCGTAGCCCAGGCCGCTCGTCACAGCGCCCGAAAAGATAGCCAAGGCAGCTCCGGCGGGGGTGGTTTCGAAAGGCGCGACGAAAAGGAGGAGCGCCACGATCGGCACCGAGATCACGAAGTTGGCCGCAGTGAGGGCCAGCGGGTCTTTCGCCCCGCGCCCTTTCAGCGAATAGATGCCCCAGCCCAGCGCCGCCGCCGCCATGAAACCGATCTCAGGCCCCGGAGTGTCGGCCGCGCCGCGCGGCCAGACGAGGTAGGCAAGGCCCGCCAATGACACGGCCGCGCCAATCCAGCGCCGCACCGGGATTGCTTCACCGCCGATCAGCGCCCCGCCAAACATCGTCAGCTGCACGCCGCCGAAGAGGATCAGCGCCCCGATCCCGGCATCGAGCCGGCCATAGGCGAGCGAAAAGCCCACGAGATAGAGCGACAGCGCCCCGGCCCCGATCAGACGGCCCGACCAGTCCGAGAGCGGCAGCTTCCGCCCCCGCGCCGCCACCAGCGCCCAAAGGACGATGGCCCCAGACAGAGCGCGGACAATGGCAAAGCTCTCGGGCGGCATCCCGTAATGCCCCACAGCCATCCGGTTGAGCACCGAATTGGCGGCGAAGGCCGTCATGGTCAGGGCTGTGAGAAGAAAGAGGCGCATGGGGGTTTGGTGCGCCCGCGCCTTTCACAAAGCAAGGAAATTCAGATCACAGCCCATCGAAGGACGAGGGATAGACCAAGGTCTTTTCCGGCACATCTGTTCCGGGGCCAGCCAGAAGGAGATGGTCGACAGGATAGGTCGACGTGAGTTTCGCCGCCCGCGCCGCGCTGAAACCGGCGCGTTCGTAGAATAGGGCGGCCCCAAGAACCACGATCATCGTCTGGCTCAACCGCGCCCATTCGGCCGCCATGCCGACCATGCGCCGGCCTATCCCCCTGCCCTGCCAGTCGGGATCAATCGCCACCGGCGCGAGCACCAGCCAGCCCTTCGGCTCGACCATCCGCGACAGCGCGTAATAGCCAACGATCCCACCTTCCCCCGGAACGACCATCTCGCCCGCGATCTGGCGGGATTTGCGCAGCTTGCGCACCAGCTGTGCCTCGTCCGATCCTTTGAACGCCCGCTGCAAAAGGCGTTCGACCGCCTGCATTTCGCCGGGGTTCATCGGGCGCTGGAAACTCGGCGGCATGGGACAACCTCAAATGAAAAAGGGGCCGCCCGCAGGCGACCCCCGATTTCTATCAGCGTTTGCCGCAGATTACATCATGCCGCCCATGCCGCCCATGCCGCCCATGTCGGGCATACCGCCACCGGCAGCGCCTTCTTTGGCGGGCTTGTCGGCGATCATGGCTTCGGTGGTGATGAGAAGGCCCGCAACCGAGGCTGCGTCTTCCAGAGCGGTCCGGACAACCTTGGCCGGGTCGATCACGCCAAACTTGAACATGTCGCCATATTCTTCGGTCTGGGCGTTGAAGCCAAACTTGGCATCGCTCGATTCACGAACCTTGCCAGCCACGACCGCACCGTCAACGCCCGCATTCTGGGCGATCTGGCGAAGCGGAGCTTCAAGGGCGCGGCGGACGATGGCGATGCCGGCGTCCTGATCGCTGTTGTAGCCCTTGAGGCCGTCAAGGGTCTTGGCTGCCTGAACCAGAGCTACGCCACCGCCAACCACGATGCCTTCCTGAACGGCTGCACGGGTCGCGTTGAGCGCGTCATCGACGCGATCCTTGCGCTCTTTCACTTCGATCTCGGTCATGCCACCAACCTTGATCACGGCAACGCCGCCGGCCAGCTTGGCGACGCGCTCTTGCAGTTTCTCACGGTCATAGTCCGACGAGGTCTCTTCGATCTGGCTGCGGATCTGGGCCACGCGGGCCTCGATCTCGGCCTTCTCGCCAGAGCCATCAACGATGGTGGTGTTGTCCTTGGTCAGCGAAACACGCTTGGCCGAGCCGAGCATGTCGATGGTGACGTTCTCGAGCTTCATGCCGAGATCTTCCGAGATCACCTGTCCACCGGTCAGGATCGCGATGTCCTGCAGCATGGCCTTGCGGCGGTCGCCGAAGCCCGGAGCCTTGACGGCAGCAATCTTGAGACCACCGCGCAGCTTGTTGACGACGAGGGTCGCAAGGGCTTCGCCTTCGATATCCTCGGCAATGATCAGAAGCGGCTTTTGCGACTGGATCACCGATTCAAGCAGCGGAACCATCGATTGCAGCGACGAAAGCTTCTTTTCGTGCAGCAGAATCATGCAGTCTTCCAGCTCTGCGGTCATCTTGTCGGCGTTGGTCACGAAGTAGGGCGAGAGGTAGCCACGATCGAACTGCATACCCTCGACAACGTCGGTCTCGGTCTCGAGGCCTTTGTTCTCTTCGACGGTGATGACGCCTTCGTTGCCAACCTTCTGCATCGCGTCGGCAATCTGGCGGCCGATTTCGGCTTCGCCGTTGGCCGAGATGGTGCCGACCTGAGCGACTTCCGCCGAGTCGCTGACCGGGCGGGCAGCGGCCTTGATGGCGTCGACGACCTTGGCGGTGGCAAGGTCGATGCCGCGCTTGAGGTCCATCGGGTTCATGCCGGCGGCAACCGACTTGAGGCCTTCCTGAACGATGGCCTGAGCCAGAACCGTTGCAGTGGTGGTACCGTCGCCGGCTTCGTCATTGGTGCGGCTGGCGACTTCTTTCACCATCTGCGCGCCCATGTTCTCGAACTTGTCTTCGAGCTCGATTTCCTTGGCAACCGTCACACCGTCTTTGGTGATGCGCGGGGCGCCGAAGGATTTATCGATGACCACGTTGCGGCCTTTCGGGCCGAGGGTCACCTTCACCGCGTTGGCAAGGATGTTGACACCCTTGAGCATACGGTTACGGGCATCTGTATCGAACTTGACGTCCTTAGCAGCCATAGCTGTTTTCCTCGTCTATCTAGTTGGTTTTGAAAGGGTGCGGCGATCTCAGGCGATGATGCCGAGAATGTCGCTTTCCTTCATGATCAGCAGCTCTTCGCCGTCGACGGTGACCTCGGTGCCCGACCATTTGCCGAACAGGACGCGGTCGCCAGCCTTGACGGCCATCGCGATCAGCTCGCCCGAGTCCTTGCGGGCGCCTTCACCACAGGCGACGATTTCGCCCTCTGCGGGTTTTTCCTTGGCGCTATCGGGGATGATCAGACCGCCCTTGGTTTTTTCATCGCCTTGCACACGACGGACCAGAACGCGGTCATGCAGCGGTTTGAAAGCCATGCTTGCAGCTCCTAACTGTCTTTCGTTGTCTCGTTGGCCCCTCCGTTGGGGGCCGTTAGCACTCACTTCGTGCGAGTGCTAACGGCGAAGAGTTAGGGTAGGGTCTGAGATGAGTCAAGGCAAAGCGGGGCAAAAAGGTCACGGCTTGCGCCCGAGGCGGCCTGTGGCGGGATTTTCGTTTTGAGGAATCGGCGGGGGCGGCTATTTGCCCTCCCACACACCGCGCGATGTGCGCGCCTGATAGGAGGCTGACATGATGAAAGGAACCCTACGACCGACCTGCTAGCGCAGGGTCCCAGCCCTTTGTCGCGGCTTTTGCCGCCACGTCCCTTCGATCAGGAATATCCAGATGCACCCCCCGTTGTTCGTGGTCGATCACCGTATCGGCCCCGATCCCGCACCCGCCTTTGAACGGCACCGGGATCGCCCCATCATCCGCCGCAACCGCCCCGAAGCCCTGGGCTTCGCGGGCTCGCGGCACGACGCGCCCCACGGCCCCGCCCAGGCACATATCCCGGCTGTGCCTTCACCCGAAGCGCGCAGGGCCAAGCTGGTCGCACTGGCCAGCGATCCGCGCTTTCAGGCGCGGGCCATGCCACGCCGTGTCGGCCTGCGCCTGAGGCTCGGCCAGGCGCTGATGCGCGCTGGCTGGTGGCTCATGCGGGCCAAGGCCGGAGAAAAGCCGCAGGCGGGCTGATCCGCCTGCGGTGCCAAAGCCAGATCTTCTGCGCTTAATCTTCCTTTCAGTGATCGGTGCTAACTGTCGACCCGAAGGGAGATCCCATGTCGAGTTATGTCAGCAGCATTCTGATTGCCGCTTTCGGAATTATGGGCCTTGCAGCCCTGCAGTTTGGCGTGAAACCCGATTCGACGAGGATCGCCATGCTTGTACCGCCGTGGCAAGGCGACGGGCTTCTCCGCGCGGCGGCGACCGGGCTTGCAATCGTCGATTTCCATTGGGGTCGGCGGATCATCGTCCTTGATACTGGTAGCGACCCGGACGCTCTCCCAAGACTGCAAGAAATGAATCTTTGGCTACTGGATGCGACCGGAGCACTTCTCTGTCGCCCCGACAATGAAAGAATCTGACATGATCGCGACAATCCAAGACCTGAGAACGCGCGCCATATATTATGCGGTGCTATTGCTCTGGGCTCACCTCCCGGTTCTCGCCGGTTTGGCACTTATTCTTGGCAAAGGAATTCTGCTCCCTGTCGGGATTATGGCCGCTGTTTCTGTCGTCACGACCTTCGAATGGCGGCGCAACGGCGCAGGCCTGCCCGCGCAGCTGTCCGCAGCAGCGGGTTTGGCGATTGGCGTTTCCATGATTGTCTATTTGATGTCCGGCCACGAGTGGCAGCCAGACTCTCACATGCTCTTCTTTGCGGCTTTCGCTCTAACCGCAGTTTTCTGTGACTGGAGACCGATCGTCACTTATGCGGCGATCATCGCTGTCCACCATTTGGCCTTGAATTTCGCGCTGACCTCAGCGGTTTTTCCCGGCGAGGCCTCTTTCGGTCGGGTTTTGATGCATGCGGTTGTGCTCATCATCCAAGCAGCGCCGCTTATCTGGCTTTCGACCACTCTCACGCGGCTCTTCGCATCATCCGATGCGCTGCTTCAGGAGGCGGAGTCCAGCAAGGCCGCTGCTACGAAATCCGCGCAAAAGAAGGAGCAGGAACGCCTCACCTTGCAGCAAGTGGTCGGGAACCTGTCTGCAGGGCTCAACAGCCTTGCAGAGGGCGACCTCCGCAAGCCACTCGAAGAGCCTTTTGAGACCGAATACGATTCTCTGCGGCTCGATTTCAACGCCGCTCTTGAAAAGCTTTCGGAGATGATCGGTCAGGTCGTCCAAAGCTCGGAAAGCATCCGCAGCCGGTCGAGCGAGATCGCCTCTGCCTCGGACGACCTGTCGCACCGGACAGAGAATCAGGCCGCTGCTCTCGAAGAAACCGCTGCCGCGCTGGATGAACTAACCACATCCCTTAAAGCAGCGGCGGAAACGGCGCTCAGCGTAGAAGACATCGTTGGCAAATCCCGCCTTGAAGCGGAACAAAGCCGGTCGGTGGTTGAAAATGCGATCGCAGCGATGGGCGAGATCGGGAAATCGTCTCTGCAGATTGAACAGATCATCGGCACCATCGAAGATATCGCCTTCCAGACCAACCTGCTCGCCTTGAATGCCGGTGTTGAAGCGGCACGCGCCGGCGAAGCCGGAAAAGGGTTTGCAGTGGTTGCCTCCGAGGTGCGCGGCCTTGCCCAAAGATCGTCCGACGCCGCAAAGGAAATCAAGGTGTTGATCGGCACATCGGCAGAACACGTGGCGCTTGGGAATGATCAGGTCAACAAGGCAGGTCAAGCCCTGACCCAGATTGCCGGTACGGTTTCGCGGATCTCGGACCTTGTGTCCGAAATCTTTTCGGGCACCAAAGATCAGGCCGCGGGAATTGCCGAAATCAACACTGGCATGAACCAGCTCGATCAAGTCACCCAGCAAAACGCAGCAATGGTCGAGCAATCGACAGCTGCCAGCAATGACCTGCACCGAGAAGCAGTCGATCTTGCAGCTGTGGTGGCGTCATTCCGGGTCAAATTCTCAGAACCTTCAACCAAGGCCTCGCCCTCATTTTCGGATGAAGGATCGTCGGGAGCGACAGTCGCCAAAACAACAACTGATCCAGTGGCCGACCTGGAAAACCTGCAATTTGCAAGGGCCCTTGGCGGCGACAATCGTGCAGGGCAATGGCAATCTTTCTGAGCGCCGGGCGCCTACGGCACCATTGCTTTCATTATCGTCTTGGAGGGGGTGAGATTCGCGCCTCCTCCCCCGGTTTTTGATGGGGTCAGAATAATGGCGTTCAACTTTGGCCCGCCCTCGTGACAAGCGGTTCCACACGGCCTATAAGCCCGCCGTCAAATCCAAGCCACTGAAAGGCATCCGCATGAACACGCTGGTTTTCGGCCACAAATCTCCGGACACTGACTCTACCGGCGCCCCGCTCATCTGGGCCTGGTATCTCAGCCACAAGGGCACGCCCGCCGAAGCCCGGCTTTTGGGCACCCCGAACACCGAAGCCGCCTTTGTCGCCAAACGCTGGGGTTTCGAACTTCCTCCGGTGATTTCCGATGTCGAGGACGGCCAGCCCTGCGTCGTGGTCGATACCAACAACCCCGCCGAACTTCCGGCCAATATCAACAACGCCGATGTTCAGGCGATCATCGACCACCACAAGCTGGTCGGCGGCCTCGAGACCAAGGGCCCGATCGACATTACCATCCGCCCGCTGGCCTGCACCGTCACCGTCATGCACGGGCTGATGGGCGCCGATGCCGCGGCCATGCCCGATCCGATCAAGGGGCTGATGCTGTCGTGCATCCTGTCTGACACGCTCGAGTTCCGCTCGCCCACCACCACGCCGACCGACAAGGCGCTGGCCGAGAGCCTTGCTGCCGATCTTGGTGTCTCGATCCCCGAATTGGCGACCGAGATGTTCGAAGCCAAATCCGATGTTTCGGCCTTTTCGGACGCCGAGCTTTTGCGGATGGATTCGAAGGAATATACCGTCGGCGGCAAGGATTTCCGGGTCTCGGTCCTTGAGACGACCGCCCCGAAGATCGTGCTCGACCGTAAAGACAGCCTGATGAAATCGATGGAGGCCGTAGCCGCCGAGGATGGCGCCGATCAGGTTCTTCTCTTCGTCGTCGACATTCTGAAGGAAGAGGCAACCCTGCTTGTCCCGAACGATCTGGTGAAAACCGTCGCCGAGAAGAGCTTTGGCGCCACCGTCACCGGCGACACGGTCGTTCTGCCCGGCATCATGAGCCGCAAGAAGCAGATCATCCCGAACCTGAAGGTCTGACCGGCCATTCCCAAAACGGGGCGCTCCGGCGCCCCTTTCATTTTCCGATCTCAACGCCGCGAAGGCCGCCCCATGACCCAGATTATACAGCATTTTTCCGACATCAGCGGCGATTACGATGCCGCCTATGTCGATCTCTGGGGATGCGTGCACAACGGCATCACAGCCTTCCCTGAAGCCGTGGCCGCCTTGCAGGCGTTTCGCGCCCAAGGCGGCAAGGTCATCCTCGTGACCAACGCCCCGCGGGGGCGCTCCCATGTGGAGCGGCAGATCGCAAAGATGGGCGTGCCTTCGGACGCCTGGGATGCAATCGCGACGAGTGGCGACAGCGCCCGCGCGGCGATGTTCATGGGGGCAATCGGCGAGAAGGTCTGGTTCATGGGCGAGCCGCACGACATGCCCTTCTTTGAGCCGATGCACATTATCGAGAACCCCGTCGCCATTGAGCGGGTCGAGCTTGATGAGGCGGAAGGCATTGTCTGCTGCGGACCCTTTGATCCTTTCGCCGACCCCGCCTCTGTCCGTCCGCAGCTTCTTTATGCCAAGCAGAAGGGCATGAAGCTCCTCTGCGCCAATCCCGATATCGTCGTCGACCGTGGCGAAAGCCGCGAATGGTGCGCCGGTGCGATTGCCGCGATCTATACCGAGATGGGCGGCGAAAGCCTCTATTTCGGCAAGCCGCACCCGCCGATCTATGATCTTGCGGTGCGGCGGCTTGCTGCCCTGCCCGATGCCCCCGCCGATCCGCGCATCATCGCCATCGGCGATGGCATCCGCACCGATATTCTTGGCGCGATGGGCGAGGGAATCGATTCCCTTTTCATCACCGGCGGCCTTGCTGCCGCTGAGACAAAGACTGAGAACCAGCCTGACGCTGAAGCGCTAAACGCCTATCTCGACAGGGAAAAGATCGCCGCAACCTATGCGATCGGCTTCCTTCGCTAAAGTTTTCGGGGTTGATCTTTCTGCAACTGCAAAGTAATTATGTTACAAATCAGCTCACATTGCTGACCATTTATTACTTTCGGAGTGCCGGATGCTCGATAACGCCCCACGCGGAACGATCTGCATCGAAGACATCGAAATCGGCATGACCCGGTCGCTCCGCAAGGAGGTTACCGACCGGGATATCGAACTTTTCGCCGAGGTCTCGACCGACCGCAATCCGGTCCACCTCGACGACGATTACGCACAGGACACCATATTCGCAGGCCGCATCGCCCACGGGATGCTGACCGCGGGCCTCGTCTCGGCGGTGATCGGCGAGCAGCTTCCGGGCCATGGCACCGTCTATCTGGGCCAGACGCTGAAATTCCTCGGTCCCGTCCGCCCCGGCGACGTGGTGTTGGCCGAGGTCGAGGTCACCGGGATCGACCATTCCAAGCGCCGCGTGACGATGGACACGCGCTGTCTGGTCAATGGCAAGAAGGTCTTGATCGGCGAGGCAACGGTCCTCGCCCCGAGCCGCAAGTTCGACTGATCTTGCGCCGCCGCGCGGGGGCGGCTACCCAAGGCCCCATGCGTATCATCCGCGACACCCTGTTCCTTGATCCCTACGACCGTGGCGCCGCCGCGGCGATCGGCAATTTCGACGGGGTTCACCTTGGCCATCAGGCGGTGATCGACATCGCCCGCGCCGAGGCGCGCCGCCTTGACGTGCCCCTTGGCGTGATGACTTTCGAACCCCACCCGCGCGAATTCTTTGCCCCCGACGCCCCCGCCTTCCGGCTGATGAGCGCCGAAACGCGGGCGCACCGGATGGCCAAACTGGGTGTCGAAAAGCTCTATGAGGTGCCGTTCAACACGGGCCTTGCGGCGCTCACGCCCCGCGAATTCGCCGAAACGGTGATCCATCAGCGCCTCGGCCTGACCCATATCGTCGTCGGCGCCGATTTCCGCTTTGGCAAGGGCCGCGCCGGGTCGGCCGAGGATCTTGTGGCGTTCGGGGCCGAGCTGGGCTTTGGCGTGACCGTGGCCGAGCTTGTCGAGCTGGCGCAAGGCGAGGTTTCGTCCACCGCGATCCGCAACGCCCTCACCGAAGGCCGCCCGCGCGATGCGGCGGCGATGCTGGGCCACTGGCACCGGATCGACGGCGAGGTGATCCGCGGCGATCAGCGAGGGCGCGACCTTGGCTTTCCCACCGCCAATATTTCGATCGAAGGGCTGCACCCGCCGCGCCATGGCGTCTACGCGGTCAAGGTCGATGTGCTGGGCGGCCCGCATGAGGGCACCTATGACGGCGCCTCATCCATCGGCGTGCGCCCGACCTTTGGCTTCAATCACCCGAATTGCGAGACCTACCTTTTTGATTTCAAGGGCGATCTCTACGGGGCCGATATTTCTGTCGCGCTGGTCGATTACCTCCGCCCCGAAGAGAAATTCGATAGCCTCGACGCCCTGATCACCCAAATGCACGCCGATTGCGATCAGGCGCGCCGGATCCTCGCCGATGTCTGACAAGATCGACCGCAGCGGCCTACGCCACCGGTATTGGGAAACCGTGCCGATGGACCGGATGAACCGCGCCGAATGGGAGGCGCTCTGCGACGGTTGCGGCAAATGCTGCCTCAACAAGCTCGAGGACGAGGAAACCGGTGAGGTCGCCCTAACCCGCCTTGCCTGCCGCCTTCTCGACGACGAAAGCTGCCTGTGCAGCCAGTATCCGATCCGGCATCAGTTCGTGCCCGAATGCATCGTCCTGACGCCGAAAACCCTGCGCGACAATCTTTATTGGCTGCCCCAGACCTGCGCCTATCGGCTGGTCGTCGAGGGCCGCCCGCTCTACCCTTGGCACCCGCTTCTGTCCGGCGATCCCGAGACAGTCCACGCGGCGGGGGTCTCGGTGCGGGGCCTGACCATACCGGAATTCGAGGTCGACGACGACGACTGGGAAGACCATATCATCGAGGAGCCCACTTGACATGTTTTTCGCATCCGACAATTCCGGTCCGGTTCATCCCGCGATCCTCGAGAGCCTTGGCCGCGCCAATGCGGGCTATGCGATGGGCTATGGCAACGATCCCTTCAGCAAATCCGTCGCCCAGAAGATCCGCGATACCTTCGAGGCGCCCGAGGCGGCGGTTTATCTCGTGCCGACCGGAACGGCGGCCAATTCTCTGATCCTCGCCACGATGACCAAGCCCTGGGAGACAGTTTTCTGCACGCCCATGGCGCATATCAATTGCGACGAATGCAATGCGCCCGAGTTCTATATGGGCGGCGCGAAGCTGACGCTGGTTGAGGCGCGGGCCGCCAAGATGACGCCCGAAAGCCTACGCAAAGCGCTGGACAACGAAGGCAATCGCGGCGTGCACGGGCCGCAGCGCGGGCCGGTGTCCATCACCACGGTGACCGAGCGCGGCACGATCTATTCGCTTGAGGAGATCCGCGCGATCTCGGCTGTGACGAAAGAATACGGGCTGAAGCTCCACCTTGACGGCGCGCGTTTTGCCAATGCGATGGTCGCCCTTGGCGCCACGCCTGCGGAAATGTCGTGGAAAGCGGGCGTCGATGCGGTGAGCTTTGGCGGGACCAAGAACGGCTGCATGGGGGTCGAGGCCAGCGTGATCTTCGATCCCACCCTCGCTTGGGAATTCGAGCTGCGGCGCAAACGCGCCGCGCATCTTTTCTCCAAGCACCGCTTCCTTGCCGCCCAGATGGACGCCTATCTCGAAGGCGGCCTCTGGACCGACCTCGCCCGCGCCGCCAATGCCGCGACGGGCCTTCTTGTGGCGGGCCTGCAAGGCCGCAACGATATCCGCTTTGCCTTCGAACCGCAGGCCAACATCATCTTCTTCGAGGCCCCCCGCGCGCTGCATCAGCGCCTTTTGGGCGCGGGTGCGGTCTATTACGTCGAGGATGGCGACGTGACCGCGGGCGATCCCGCTGGCATCCTCACTGGCCGCCTTGTGTGCGACTGGTCGATGACACCCGAGGCTATTGACCAGTTCCTGTCTCTGCTGGCGGGCTAGGCGGACGGCGGCCCAGGACGATCAACCGCAGGACAGCATAGGCACCGAGGATGCCTGCCGCGATTTTCCAGCCGGTGTCGATGCCGTAGGTCTTGACCACGACTGCGAGAAGAAGCACCGCAACTGCCGCCCCGCCGCGCATCATCAGGCTAGACAGGCTGTGGACCGACGAACGGTATCTGTCGGGCGTCGCGCGGTTCATCACGGTCGATTCCGCCGGGCCTGCCATGGTCGTGACCAGCATGAGGCCCAGATAGGCGGCAACGAAGGCCCAGAAGCCTGTTTGGAAAGACAAGAGCCAGAGCGCGGCCGCGATGATGGCGGGAAGAACCAGAAGCTGGGCGCGAGGTGAGATGCCCGACACCTGCGCGAAGGCGCCAATGAGAAGCGGGCCGAGGATCGCCATGGCGAAATAGCCCGCTGTGATCCAGCCAAAACGGTCGTAGGCCATCGAAGTGTCGATCTCGATCAGGCGCGGCTGCCAATAGCCTTCGACCATCGCCAGACCAACACCGATCATTGCCCCGAGGATCAGGATATCCCGCACGTCGAATGTCCTCACCGCGAAAGAAATGGCCGCCCGCATCCTGCCGGCAGGATGGCTTTCCTCTTCGTCAACGTCGGAAAGGGTCTCGCCCTCGTGGTAGAGATACGGCGACAGGATCAGATGGACCACCGCCATCCCTGCCATGAACACGGCGTTCCAAGAGGTCGGCGCGTGACGCGGCAGATTGGCGGTCAGCTCAGGTAGATAGCCGCCGAGGATCGCGCCTGCGGTAACGCCAGCCGCCATCGCCGCCTGAAAGCCGCCAAGATACTGCTGGAGGCGCTCCTCGTGGCCTTCGGCCTTCACCCGCTCGACGGCCCAAGCATCGATCGTCCCGCTTGCCGAAGCCGTTGAAAGGGCAAGCACAGACGCACCTGCGATTAGGCCCCAGAAATTCGGCAGCAAGACAAGGATCGCGCCAGCCAGCGCCTGCAAGACGAGGGCGAGCCGGAAGAAGGCTATGCGCCCGCGGGTATCGGCCAGAACGCCCAAAGGCACTTCGGCAATCGCCACAATCACTGCAAAGAGCCCGATGATAAGGCCGATCTGCCAGACCTCGGCCCCGTGCTCGCCCATGAACACGCCCTGAACCGCAAGGAATGCCCCAAGACCGAGACCCGACAAGAGATTATGTAATGTCAGGCGCAGCCGAAATGACATCGGGGCTCCTCTCTGGCAGACCCTAGATACCCCCCGACAGCACCAGATCAAGATCATCCAGCCGATCCTGCCCCCAGAAGCGTTCGTCTTGGTCGGTGATGTAGAAGGGCGAGCCAAAGACGCCGCGGGCGATGGCTTCTTCGAGGTTCGCCTCATAGGTATCGGCGGCGGTGAAGAGGCCCTTGTCGGCCACGTCCGCGTCAAAGCCAGCCTCCACAAGGCAGGCGCGGATCACCTCGTCTTGCGAGATGTCCTTCTCCTCGGCCCAAGTGGCCCGCAGGATCGAGTGGACAAAGTTTCCCAGATCGCCGCCGCCGTCCTTCTGCGCCGCGATGATCGCATAGGCCGCAGGTGCGCCGTTGACCGGCCAGAAGGCGGGCTGGAGGTTGATCGGCATCCTGGCCTTCGCCGCCTGACGGCGCAGCTCTTGCAGGCGGTAGGCCAGGCGGTTGGGGTGCCGGTCTTTCATCGCCGTGCCACCGCTGCGGGCGAAGAGCGCTCCGATATCGAGGGGCTTGTAGGCAATCGTCGCGCCATGTTTGGCGGCGATTTCTTCAAGCCGCTGCCCGGCCAGATAGGTGAACGGCGAGACGGTCGAGAAGAAGTATTCAATATGCGGCATTTCTGCACCCCAAATCCGGCTGAACGAGTTTCTCAAACGGTAGCGCTGTGCTAGGCGGTGTCAACGCCACGAATCGCGTAATTCAGATCTGCCAGTCTGGGGACAAACACATGGCCACGATGACCGAGCCCAAGCTCATTTCCGGCAACGCCAACCAAACCCTCGCCAAGGCGGTCGCCCGCCGGATGTCGATGCACCGGGGGATGAACGTGGGGCTCGTCGATGCGCGGGTCGAGCGGTTCAACGATCAGGAGATCTTTGTCGAGGTCTACGAGAATGTCCGCGGCGAGGATATGTTCATCATCCAGCCGACCTCGAACCCCGCCAACGACAATCTGATGGAGCTTTTGATCATCGCCGATGCGCTGCGCCGATCTTCGGCTGCGCGCATTACCGCTGTGATCCCCTATTTCGGCTATGCCCGTCAGGACCGCCGCACCAAGGCGCGGACGCCCATCACCGCCAAGCTCGTCGCCAACATGATCGCCGAATCCGGCATCGAGCGGGTTTTGACGATGGATCTGCACGCCGCCCAGATCCAGGGCTTTTTCGATATGCCGGTGGACAACCTCTATGCCTCGCCGATCTTTGCCCTCGATATCATGCATCACTTCAAGGGCGCCCTGCAGGATGTGATGGTGGTCTCTCCTGATGTCGGCGGCGTGGCCCGCGCGCGCGAGCTTGCCAAGCGGATCGGCGCACCTCTTGCGATCGTCGACAAGCGCCGGGAAAAGCCGGGCGAGATCGCCGAGATGACCGTGATCGGCAACGTCAGCGGCAAGAAATGCATCATCGTCGACGATATCTGCGACACCGCCGGCACGTTGTGCAAGGCGGCCGAAGTGTTGATGGAACATGGCGCGACCGAGGTGCATTCCTATATCACCCATGGCGTCCTTTCTGGCCCTGCCGTCGAGCGGATCACCAATTCGGTGATGAAATCGCTTGTCATCACAGACTCGATTGAGGCCAGCGAGGCTGTGAAAAGCTGCCCCAACATCCGTATCGTTCCGACCGCGCCGATGTTTGCTCAGGCGATCCTCAATATCTGGAACGGCACCTCGGTCTCCTCGCTCTTCGAGCACGAGACCCTCGCGCCGATCTATGAGGGCATGTATTCCGCCTAATCGACCTGCCAGTTGTCGGGGTGGCTTGCTGCCCCGATCGCCTGCCAGCCGACCCTGACCCGCGCAATGCGCGTGTCGCCCCATGTGCGGAACACGGCGGCAAAGCCCTGCGCATTGACGGCCTCGGCCTGAACGTCCATCCGCACGTTCCCCTCGTTCGAGATATCGACCATGGTCAGCCAGACCCGCACCGAAGGCGGCACGCTGAATGGCGCCTTGAACACGACCGGCTTACGCACCTCGCGAGGGCCTGTGCCCGACCACATCGGACCATCGTGCTCATAGTCCGAAAAGAGGATGATCTCACCGTCCTCGATCCCGAGGGGGCCGGATATGGAAAGATGCATTATGATGCCTCCGTCTTCGGTGCCGCCCGGCGCAAGCGCGGGACCAGCGGCAAAACCAGAATGGTCAGGGCAAGGCCAAAAAGATAGGGGGCGCCGGGGAAGTGAATTGACGCACCCTCAGCGGTGAATGTCTGAAAGATCCAAGTTACCACCAAGGGCGCGATCACGGCGGTAATCGATCCCATGCTGGCAATGACCCCTTGCACGACCCCCTGCCGATCCTCGTCGGCAAGATTGGCAGACATGGCGGTGGCGATGGGCATGGTCATATCGCCAAGACAGGCCAGAGCCATGATCGCGAAAACCATCCACGCTGCATTGGTAAAGCCATATCCCAGCAAAGCGATACAGCAGCAGATCAAGGCAAACCACAGCGTGCGATAATCACCGAAGTGCTTGACCAGAAACCCCAGAACAACGCTTTGGCTCAGCGCCGCCCCCACGCCATAGGCCGCAAGCGAAAGGCCGATCAGCGCGGCTTCCCAGCCGAAAACCTCGCGCAGCCAGAAGGACCAGACGGTGGGATAGACCATGGTCGCAAAGTGAAAGACGAATAGGATTATGAGCGGGATGATGATGCCGGGGATGCGGATCGCGTCGAAGATGACACCGAACGGATTGAAATCGCGCCGTGTCATGCGCCGCCGTCGCTCGGGCGGAAGGCTCTCCGGCAGGACGAAGAGACCGAAAAGGACGTTGACTGCAGAGAATGCGGCGGCGAGCCAGAATGGCGCGGAAAGGCTCCAGCCGGCAACGAGGCCACCGAGCGCCGGGCCAATGATGAAACCGACACCGAAGGTCGCCCCCACAAGCCCGAATTTCGCGGACCGCTCCTCTGGCGTGGAGATGTCCGCCAGATAGGCCATCGCGGTGACATAGCTTGCGCCTGCAAGCCCCGCGAGCAGCCGCCCGATGAGGAGAAGCGCGAAGGTATCCGCCAGCGCCATGATCACATAGTCAACAACCAGCGCCGCCAGCGAAAGGATGAGAACCGGCCGCCGCCCGAAAGAGTCGGACAGGCCGCCGATCACCGGCGAGCCGATGAACTGCATCGCCGCATAGGCGGCCATCAGGATGCCGCCGAGGAAGGCTCCGTCTGCGGTCGAGGACGCGCCGACGCGGTCCATCAGATCGGGCATGATGGGAAAGATCAGCCCGATCCCGATCGCATCGATCAGCACCGTGGCGAGAATGAAAACCTGAGCACCGCGTAAATTCATCTGAACAAACCTTTTGCCGGACCTTGGGCAGAACTGTGCCAAGGTTCAACAACGAAAAAGGCCCCGCGGGATACGCGGGGCCTTTTCAATTCGCTTGGCGCAATCAGCGGGCGGCGAGACCCAGCTGCTCACCAACGGCCACCATATCGGCAACCGTCTTGGCGGCAGCGTCGGTCGCATCCGACGCGGCGCTCGATTGCGCGGCGCGGGCCGCGGCGAGCATCTCGTCGTAGACGGCCTGCGTGACCTCGGCGCGCGGCAGGGCCTGTTCAGCCAGAACCGAAACGCCGCCAGCGGTAACCTCGGCGAAACCGCCGGACACCACATAATCGTCCGAACCGCCGCCATGCACCACGCGCAGAACGCCGGGGCGCAGGGTGGTGATCATCGGGGCATGATCGGCCATGGCCGTCATGTCGCCATCGGCGCCGGGGATCTGAACCTCGCGAGCCTCGACGGAAGCAAGCTTCCGCTCGGGGCTGACGAGATCGAATTGCAGCGTATCTGCCATGTTGCCTCCTTAAGCCGCAGCAGCGGCCAGACGCTCGGCTTTCGCGATCACTTCGTCGATGCCACCCACCATGTAGAAGGCGCCTTCCGGGAGGTGATCGTATTCACCTGCCACAACGGCCTTGAACGAGGAAATCGTGACGTCGAGCGGAACCTGAACACCATCCGAGCCGGTGAAGACCTTGGCCACGTCGAACGGCTGCGAGAGGAAACGCTGGATCTTCCGGGCGCGAGCCACGGTCAGCTTGTCCTCTTCGCTGAGTTCGTCCATGCCGAGAATGGCGATGATGTCCTGCAGCGACTTGTAGCGCTGAAGGATGGTCTGAACCGAACGGGCGACGTTGTAGTGCTCTTCGCCGACGATCGCCGGATCCATGAGACGCGAGGTCGAATCGAGCGGGTCCACGGCGGGATAGATGCCGAGTTCCGAAATCGCACGGCTCAGAACGGTGGTTGCGTCGAGGTGGGCGAACGAGGTGGCCGGAGCCGGGTCGGTAAGGTCGTCGGCGGGAACGTAGATGGCCTGAACCGAGGTGATCGAGCCAGCCTTGGTCGAGGTGATGCGTTCCTGCAGAGCGCCCATGTCGGTCGCCAGCGTCGGCTGATAGCCCACGGCCGAAGGAATACGGCCGAGAAGCGCCGACACCTCGGAACCCGCCTGGGTAAAGCGGAAGATGTTGTCGACGAAGAACAGAACGTCGGTGCCCGACTGGTCGCGGAACTGCTCGGCAAGGGTCAGACCCGAGAGAGCAACACGCATACGCGCTCCCGGCGGCTCGTTCATCTGGCCGTATACAAGGGCCACTTTCGATTTCTCAAGGTCATCGGGGACGATAACGCCCGACTCGATCATCTCGTGATAAAGGTCGTTGCCCTCACGGGTGCGCTCACCCACGCCGGCGAACACGGAGTAGCCCGAGTGCACTTTGGCGATGTTGTTGATGAGTTCCATGATGAGAACGGTCTTGCCCACGCCGGCGCCGCCGAAGAGGCCGATCTTGCCGCCCTTGGCGTAGGGGGCGAGAAGGTCAACGACCTTGATGCCGGTAACCAGAACTTCCGACTCGGTCGACTGGTCGGCAAACTCGGGTGCGGGCTGGTGGATGGCGCGGTGTTCCTTGGCCTTGACCGGGCCCTTTTCGTCGACCGGCTCGCCGACGACGTTAAGAATGCGGCCGAGGGTGGCATCGCCAACCGGGACCGAGATCGGGGCGCCGGTGTCAGCAACGGCCTGACCACGAACCAGACCTTCGGTCGCATCCATAGCGATGGTGCGAACGGTGTCTTCGCCAAGGTGCTGGGCGACTTCGAGCACCAGCTTCTTGCCGTTGTTTTCGGTGGTCAGCGCGTTCAGAATCGCGGGCAGTTCGCCCTCGAACCGCACGTCCACGACGGCGCCGATGACCTGGGTCACTTTGCCTTTCGATTTAGCCATGGGATTTCTCCAGTTCCGTTAGAGCGCTTCCGCGCCCGAAATAATTTCAATCAGCTCGTTGGTGATGACGGCCTGACGCGAGCGGTTAAACTCGATGGTCAGACGGTCGATCATGTCACCGGCGTTGCGGGTTGCGTTGTCCATCGCGCTCATCCGCGCGCCCTGTTCGGACGCTGCGTTCTCGAGGAGCGCCGCAAAGATTTGCGTTGCCACGCCGCGCGGCAGCAGGTCGGCCAGGATCGCCTCTTCGCTCGGCTCATAGTCATAGAGCGTTGCGGCGCCTGCCTCGGCCTCTTCGAATTTGGCCGGGATGATCTGCTGTGCGGTCGGGATCTGGGCGATCACCGACTGGAAGCGGCTGAAGAAGATGGTGGCGACATCATACTCGCCGGCATCGAAGCGGCCCAGAAGGTCGCGGGCGATGTCCTGCGCGTTGGTGTAGCCAAGCTTGCGAACGGCCGACAGATCAACGTGAGCAACGAAGTGGCTGGCCCAATCGCGGCGCAGCTGTTCGCGGCCCTTCTTGCCGACAGTGAGGATCTTGACGGTCTTGCCCGCCGCGACCAGCTCGGCCGCACGGGTGCGGGCGAGCTTGACGATCGAGGAGTTGAAACCACCGCAGAGGCCGCGTTCCGCCGTCATGACCACCAGAAGGTGGACCTTGTCGGACCCCGTTCCCGACAGAAGCCGGGGGGCAGAGTCCGATCCGCCGACAGAGGCGGCAAGCCCCGCCAAAACCGCATTGAAGCGATCGGTATAGGGGCGGGCCTGCTCGGCCGCATCCTGTGCCCGCCGCAGTTTCGCGGCGGCCACCATCTGCATGGCCTTGGTGATCTTGCGGGTCGATTTGACCGACGCGATCCGATTTTTCAGGTCCTTTAGACTAGGCACTGCCTTGTCTCCTTATCCAAAGCCACGAAATCAGGCGAAATCCTTAGCGAATTCGTCGATAGCGGCCTTGAGCTTGGCCTCGGCGTCACCCTTGATCTTGGGGTCGTCCTTGGTCAGCCACTCGAGAACATCGGCGCGGTTGTTGCGCAGGTGCTTGAGGAGACCCGCCTCGAAACGGCCAACGTCCTTGACGGCAACCTTGTCGAGATAGCCGTTGGTGCCGGCGTAGATCACGCAGACGATTTCGGCGTTGGTCAGCGGCGAGTACTGCGGCTGCTTCATGAGCTCGGTCAGACGGGCACCACGGTTCAGGAGCTGCTGGGTGGCGGCATCGAGGTCGGAACCGAACTGGGCGAAGGCGGCCATCTCGCGGTACTGAGCAAGCGACAGCTTGACCGGACCGGCAACCGATTTCATCGAGTTGGTCTGAGCCGACGAACCCACGCGAGACACCGACAGACCGGTGTTCACGGCCGGGCGGATACCCTGATAGAAAAGCTCGGTCTCGAGGAAGATCTGGCCGTCGGTGATCGAGATCACGTTGGTCGGAATAAAGGCCGACACGTCGCCGCCCTGGGTTTCGATGACCGGAAGAGCGGTCAGCGAGCCCGAGCCATTGTCTTCGTTGAGCTTCGAAGAACGCTCGAGAAGGCGCGAGTGCAGGTAGAACACGTCGCCCGGATAGGCTTCACGTCCCGGCGGGCGGCGCAGAAGCAGCGACATCTGACGATACGACACGGCCTGCTTGGAGAGGTCATCGTAGATGATCAGAGCGTGGCGGCCGTTGTCACGGAAGTGCTCGGCCATGGCGGTCGCGGCGTAGGGGGCAAGGAACTGCATCGGCGCCGGGTCGGACGCGGTGGCGGCCACGACGATCGAATATTCCAGAGCGCCGTTTTCCTCGAGCTTTTTTACAAGCTGAGCAACGGTCGAACGCTTCTGACCGACGGCGACGTAGACGCAGTAGAGCTTCTTGCTCTCATCGTCGCCCGCAGCTTCGTTGTAGGACTTCTGGTTCAGAATGGTGTCGAGCGCGATCGCGGTCTTGCCGGTCTGACGGTCGCCGATGATCAGCTCGCGCTGGCCACGGCCGATCGGGATCATCGCGTCAACCGACTTGAGGCCGGTCGCCATCGGCTCGTGAACCGATTTGCGGGGGATGATGCCCGGGGCTTTGCTGTCGGCGATGCGGCGGGTCTTGGTCTTGATCGGACCTTTGCCGTCGAGCGGGTTGCCGAGCGCGTCGACAACGCGGCCCAAGAGCTCGTCGCCAGCGGGAACGTCCACAATGGCCTTGGTGCGCTTGACGGTGTCGCCTTCTTTAATGTCGCGGTCCGAACCGAAGATAACGCAACCGACGTTGTCGGTCTCGAGGTTCAGGGCCATCCCGCGGATACCACCGGGGAATTCGACCATTTCACCGGCCTGGATGTTGTCCAGACCGTAGACGCGGGCAATACCGTCACCGACCGATAGCACACGGCCAACTTCGGCAACTTCGGCTTCTTGGCCAAAGTTCTTGATCTGCCCTTTCAGGATCGCAGAAATTTCTGCAGCTTGGATCGCCATTATCCGACCTCTTTCATGGTGTTCTGGAGAGCGCTGAGCTTGGAGGCGATCGAGGTGTCGATCATCTTCGAGCCCACCTTAACGATAAGACCGCCGATGAGGCTTTCATCCACGGTCGCATTGATCTTGATGGTTTTGCCGATCTGCGCCTTGAGCGTCTTGGCAAGCTTGTCGGCCTGGGTCTTGGTCAGGGCTTTCGCGCTGACAACCTCGGCCGTCACTTCGCCCTTTTCCTCGGCAATCCGGTCGCGCAGCGCCGAGATCAGCTGGGGCAAGGTAAACAGGCGGCGGTTCGACGCCATCAGGGCGAGCGTGTTGGTCACGATCACCGAGAGTTTCATTTTCTTGGCAAGCGCCGTCATGGCATTCGCCTGGTCTTCGCGGCTGTAGAGCGGCGAAGTGATCAACGCACGCAGATCCGCCGATCCTTCGATCGCGGCGTCCAGTGCATCGATGTCGGATTCAAGGGTCTTGAGACCCTTTTCCTCTTTCGCCAGTTCAAAAACGGCGGTGGCATAGCGCTTGGCGATGCCAGTTGAGATCGAAGCTGGTTCGGACACGTCCACCCTTCCGATGTGTTTGGCCCAGTCCGTTCACCCCGTGAAGAGCGGCAGGAGGGCAGCCTTGGAGCCCTCGGATATACCGGGGGCGTAAAATCAGGGCGGATGTAGCAGAGCCTTTTGAGTGGGGCAACCGCCTTGCGGCGCTTTATCTGCGGCAATTATGCTTTGCGAAACCATATAACACAGGCACTTGGCGAATGATCCCGCTAACGGGCGCAAAATATTTTCCGGAAAAGGCGCTTCACTGGCCCGGAATGCCGAATCCGGAGCGATTCTGGCCTAGCGCGCGCCCGGCCCACGATAGCTCGGCTTAGGCTCCGCGGCACCGATCCCCTCAAGGACGCGCATCGGTCTGCGGACGGCTTCGCCCAAGCCACCGCGGCTCGGCGCGGGAACCTGTTTCGAAACCTCGACAAAAAGAACGCCGCCCGCGGCAAAGACAGGCATATGCCGCCCGCTGGCCTCGAGAAGCCCCGCCATCCGGCGCCAGACTTTCCTGTAGGACGGCGGTTGATAAAGCGTCGACATGGCGCGTTCGGTGGCAAAGCCATGCCGCCGCAGCTGCGCCTCGAGCTGGCCCAGAGAATAGGGGCGGCCATAGCCAAATGGCGTCTTGTCCGACCGAGACCAGATGCCTGCCCGGTTCGGGACGACAAAGACGGCCCGCCCGCCGGGGCCAAGAACGCGATAGCATTCATCCAGCACCGCCGATGGATTTTCCGCGGTCTCTAGCCCGTGCATCAGAACCAGCTTGTCTGCCGCGCCGGTCTGGATCGGCCACTCTGCCTCTTCACACAAGACGCTGACATTGGGCATACCTGCGGGCCAGGGCATGACGCCTTGCGGCCCCGGCATCAGGCCGATCACCCGCCGCGCCTCGGTCAAATAGGGCCGCAGCAAGGGCACGGCGAAGCCATAGCCCACCACGCATTGCGCCTTGGCCTCGGGCCAGATCGCCAAAAGCTGATCGCGGATGACCTTCTGCGCCGCCCGACCAAGCGGGCTGCGATAATAGAAGTTGCGCAGGTCCAGCACATCGAGGTGCATTGCGGGCCGTGGTCCTTTCCGTCAGGCTGGGCACACAATAACAAGCGATTGCGACATTACCATGCCCCTCGAGCTCGTCACCCTGCCCTGTCTTGCGGATAACTACGCCTATCTCCTGCACAATGCCGAGACCGGCCAGACCGCCCTGATAGATGCGCCGGACGCGGCGCCGATCCGGGCCGCGCTTGCCGAGCGGGGCTGGGGCCTCGAACTGATCCTTCTGACCCACCATCACCCGGATCATATCGACGGGGTCGAGCCGCTGCGCGAGGCTTTTGGCGCGAAGGTCGTGGGCGCTGCGGCAGATGCGCACCGGCTGCCCAAGCTCGATCTTGCTGTTCAAGACGGCGACGTGATCGACGTTCTGGGCCTCAAGGCCCATGTGATCGACGTCTCCGGCCACACCCTCGGCCACATCGCCCTTCACCTGCCCGAAATCGGCACCGTCTTTACCGCCGACAGCCTCATGGCGCTTGGCTGCGGGCGGCTCTTCGAGGGCACGCCCGACCAGATGTGGCAGAGCCTCTGCAAACTGCGGGCGCTGCCCGCCGATACCCTCGTTTGTTCGGGCCACGAATACACCGCCAGCAACGCCCGCTTTGCCTTGACCGTTGAGCCCGGCAATGCTGCGCTTTCGGCCCGCACCAAGGACATTGCAGCCAAACGGGCGCGGGGCGAGGCCACGGTGCCTTCGCTTCTGTCGGAAGAAATCGCGACAAACCCGTTTCTGCGGGCCGACCTGCCCGAGGTGAAAGCGGCAATCGGCATGGCGGGCGCCAGCGATGTGGCGGTCTTTGCGGAAATCCGGGGCCGCAAAGACAGATTCTGAACATATCACAAGTGGGGGAATTTGCCGAATTCACCCAAAATGTGATCGCTGTGGCAAAATTAGTCCTTGAAGGTTCCGCGATAAAACCAAACCTTAAGAGGTAGAAGGCCACGGTCAGGACGGGCCATCGTTCCCCCCTGCCCCCAGATCAGAGGAGCACGAAACGTGCCGTCTTTTTCGAAAACACTCGAGCAGTCCATTCACGCGGCACTGGCACTGGCCAACGCGCGCCACCACGAGCTTGCCACGCTGGAGCATCTTTTGCTCTCGCTGATCGACGAGCCCGACGCTGCACAGGTGATGAAGGCGTGTTCGGTGGATCTTGATGAGTTGCGCGCCACTCTTGAGGAATTCATCGACGATGATCTGAGCACCCTGATCACCGATGTCGAAGGCTCCGAGGCCGTTCCGACCGCCGCTTTCCAGCGGGTGATTCAGCGCGCGGCGATCCATGTTCAGTCGTCGGGCCGCAACGAGGTCACCGGAGCCAACGTTCTGGTCGCGATCTTTGCCGAACGCGAATCGAACGCCGCCTTTTTCCTGCAAGAGCAGGACATGACCCGTTATGACGCGGTGAATTTCATCGCCCACGGCGTGGCCAAGGATCCCGCCTATGGCGAGACCCGCCCCGTGACGGGCGCGAGCGAGCGGACCGAACAGGCCGCCGATGCCGCGCCGGCCGAGGAAAAGGAAAGCGCGCTCAAGAAATACTGCGTCGATCTCAACGCCAAATCGAAAAAGGGCGATGTCGATCCGCTGATCGGCCGCGAGCACGAGGTCGAGCGCTGCATTCAGGTGCTGTGCCGCCGCCGCAAGAACAACCCGCTACTGGTCGGCGATCCGGGCGTTGGCAAAACGGCGATTGCCGAGGGCCTTGCCCACAAGGTCGTTAACCACGACGTGCCCGACGTGTTGGCAAACACCACGATCTTTTCGCTCGACATGGGCGCGCTTCTGGCCGGCACCCGCTATCGCGGCGATTTCGAAGAGCGGCTCAAAGCCGTGGTGAATGAGCTTGAGGCGCATCCCGATGCCGTTCTCTTCATCGACGAAATTCACACCGTGATCGGCGCGGGCGCCACTTCGGGCGGGGCGATGGATGCCTCCAACCTTCTCAAGCCCGCGCTGCAGGGCGGCAAGCTGCGCTGCATGGGCTCGACCACCTACAAGGAATTCCGCCAGCATTTCGAGAAAGACCGGGCGCTTTCCCGGCGGTTCCAGAAGATCGACGTGAACGAGCCCTCGGTCGAGGACTCGGTCAAGATCCTGCGCGGCCTCAAGCCCTATTTCGAGGATCACCACCACATCAAATATACCTCCGACGCGATCCGCGCGGCGGTCGAGCTTTCGGCCCGCTATATCAACGACCGCAAGCTGCCCGACAAGGCGATCGACGTGATCGACGAGGCGGGCGCGGCCCAGCATCTCGTGGCCGAGAGCAAGCGGCGCAAGACCATCGGCGTGAAGGAAATCGAGGCGGTCGTCGCCAAGATCGCCCGCATCCCGCCGAAATCGGTCTCGAAAGACGATGCCGAAACCCTGCGCGACCTCGAGAAATCGCTCAAGCGGGTGGTCTTTGGCCAGAATGTCGCGATCGAGGCGCTGTCGTCGGCAATCAAGCTTGCCCGCGCAGGCCTGCGCGAGCCGGAAAAGCCCATCGGCAACTATCTCTTCTCGGGCCCGACCGGCGTCGGCAAGACCGAGGTCGCCAAACAGCTCGCCGATACGCTCGGGGTCGAGCTGCTGCGCTTCGATATGTCGGAATACATGGAGAAACACGCCGTCAGCCGCCTGATCGGCGCGCCTCCGGGCTATGTGGGCTTCGATCAGGGCGGGATGTTGACCGACAAGGTCGACCAGACGCCGCATTGCGTCCTCCTCCTCGACGAGATCGAAAAGGCGCACCCGGATGTCTACAACATCCTCCTTCAGGTGATGGACCACGGGAAATTGACCGATCACAACGGCCGGACCACCGATTTCCGCAACGTGATCCTGATCATGACCTCAAACGCGGGTGCCGCCGAACAGGCGAAAGAAGCCATCGGTTTCGGCCGCGACCGCCGCGAGGGCGAGGATACGGCCGCCATCGAGCGGATCTTCACACCGGAATTCCGCAACCGCCTCGATGCGGTGATCCCCTTCGCGCCTTTGCCCAAAGAGGTCATCGTTCAGGTGGTGGAAAAGTTCGTCCTTCAGCTTGAGGCGCAACTCATGGACCGCAACGTCCAGATCGACCTGACGCCTGCCGCCGCCGAATGGCTGGCCGACAAGGGCTATGACGACAAGATGGGCGCGCGCCCGCTCGCCCGCGTCATTCAGGAATCGATCAAGAAGCCGCTGGCGGAAGAGCTGCTCTTCGGCAAGCTGATGAAGGGCGGGGTCGTCAAGGTGAAGGTCAAGGACGGCAAGATCGAGCTTGAGGTCTTGGCGCCCGAACAGGCCAAGATCACCCATTCGGCCAAGAAGCCGCCGCTTTTGACGGCGGAATAGGGAACGCCGGCCCAAGAGGCCGGCGTCTTCTTTTGTTTCCGTGAAAGATCAGGCCAACGACGCGCGGCGGGTGTCGAGCGAATAGGGACCTGCGCCCGCAGAAAACACGACCCCCATCCCGCCGGCAATCGCGAGGTTCTTCATAAAGGCGATCATTTCAGCCTGCGCAGCCATGCTGTCCATTCCGAAGCTGGGGAGCAGGTGGAACAATAGGCCCGACAGGATCGAAAAGCCCCCAAGCAAGACCGCTGCGGCGCGGGCCTGCCACCCAAGGAGCAGGGCAAGGCCCCCCAGCACCTCGACGGCAATCACGAGCGGCAAAAGTGCACCCGATACGCCCATGGCCTCCATATAGCCCTGCGTGCCAGAATAGCCCGTGATCTTTTGCAGACCCGCAAGGATGAAAATAAGGGCCAAAAGCGCTCGTCCGACCGGCGCGGCCAGTGGTCCAAATTTCTCGAAAGACGTTCCCATATCATACTCCTGTCAATTCTCGCTCGGGCGACCGTCCACTTACGGCGCCACCAAAAGACACATGACAGTTGTTCGAAAATTTATGAATTTGGGATATTTCTATATCCCATGTGCGCTTGCGCACAGATCTATCGTTCCGTCAGCTTCAGCTCGATCCGCCGGTTCTGCGCCCGCGCCTGAGGCGTATCGTCAGGATTGATCGGCTGGTATTCCCCAAAACCGTTGGCCGAGAGGCGCCGCGGGTCGATGCCTTCCTGTTCGACCATGTAGACTACGACCGAAAGGGCGCGCGCCTGACTGAGCTCCCAGTTATTGCGATAAAGCCCGCCGCCTGTAAGGGGGACGTTGTCGGTATGGCCATCAACACGGATGATCCAATCGATCTCTGAGGGGATTTCATCGGAAATCGTGCGCAGGATCGCAGCCACCTTCGCCATTTCCTTGCGCCCCTCGTCAGAGAGGTCCGCGCGGGCGGTCTCGAACAGAACCTCTGACGAAAAGACAAAGCGGTCGCCCTCGATCCGGATGCCTTCCTGCCCTGCAAGGACCGTGCGGATCTGGCCGAAGAATTCGGATTTGTAGCTTTCCAGATCGCGCGCTTCGGCCTCGAGCCGCGCCTTTTCAGCCTCAAGGCGGATGCGTTCCGCTTCCTCAAGCGCGCGCCGCTGCCGCTCTTCGCTGGCAACGCGGGCAAGTGCGGTGTTCAGTTGCGCGCCGAGGGATTCAATCTGCACCTTCGACTCGGCATCCGCCTGATCGGCAATGTCGAGCAAGGCCTGCAACGTGGCGATCTGGCGTCGCAGCTCGACGACCTGTTCGTTCAGAAGCGCGACCTGCCGCTGGCTTTCGGCGGACAGCGCCTGTTCGGCCGAAAGCTCGATATTGGCCTGCGCCAAGAGGGCAGCCTGCCTCTCGCGTTCGGTCATCATTTCTGTGGCGTCGGCCCGAGCAGCGGCGATTGCCGCCAGCGCCTCGGCAAGCCGCCCCTCAAGATCGGCCCGGCCCTGAGCCGTTTCATCCTGCGTGTCTGAAAGGGCCGCCACCTTGGCCTCGAGCGCTTGTCGCGCCAACAGCGCCTCGGCCAGTCGTTCCTCGAGCGATAGCTTGTCTGCCTCGGCCTGTTCCCCGGCGGCGGCTGCGGCCGCGATTTCCTGCGCCAGTGCTTCCTTCGCGAGAAGGGCGGCGGCAAGGCGGCTTTGCAGGTCGGCTTCGCTCAACCGACCGCCCTCGAGCGCCTTGTCAAGCGCGGCCTGCACCGCGTCGAGGCTGGTGGAGGCGGCGTCGCGGGCGGCAATCGCGGCTGCCAGGCGGACGGTCAGATCTTGGGTGCTGGTATCAGCGGCAGCCAAGGCGGCGCGCGCCTCTTCGAGCTGGGCCTCGGTCGCATCCTGAAGCGACAAGGCCGCCGCGAGCCGCGCATCAAGATCGCCGCTATCGGCCTTGAGGCGTTCCAATGCGGCTTCCGCCTGTGCCTGTGCCAAAAGGGCGTTGGCAAGATTGATATCGAGGTTCTCCCGAGCCGCATCCGCAGCGGCGAGAAGGGTCAACGTATCCTCGGCCTTCTTGCGCTGGGCCTCGAGGGCAAGGGTCATGGCGGTCAGTTCGGCATCGGCGTCAGCGAGTTTCTGGCGCAGTGCCTCGGCCGCGGCGGCATCGGCAAGTGCTTCGGCTTCAAGCTCTGAAATCTTCTCGGCGTTGGCATCAGAGTTGGCGTTAAGATCGGCCACCAGCGCCTCGAGCGCCTCGCGGCGGGCGGCGGCAAGGCGGGCGGCTTCGGCCGAGGCGTCGATCTCGTCACGCGCCTGCGCCAGCGCGAGGTTCAAGGCCTCTTGTTCGTCGATCATGCGCGTTTGATCGGCCTCAAGGCCCGCCACCTGATCGCGTAAATCGGCGCGTTGCGCGAGAAGGCCCGCCACCTGAGCCTCAAATCCGGTGATCCGGTTCTCGGCTTCGGCCAAGGCGATGGCCTGCGCGTCCCGCTCGGCGGTAAGTGCCGCAATCAGGGCCGCCTGCGCCGAGCTTTGATCATTCAGGTCGCTGAGGGTCGAGGTCAGGCTTCCCACCTGTCCGGCCAGCGCCGAGGAGCGGTCGCGCTCGAGGCCCAGGGCTTCTGTCAGGGCGCTGATCTCGGCGGTGAGCTGACTGAGTTTGGATTCCTGCCCCGTGATCGTCTCGCGCAGCACAAACTGGATGACCATGAAAATGGTCAGCACAAACATCAAAACGAGGAGCAGCCCCGTCATCGCATCGACGAAACCGGGCCATGTATTGGCCTCGAACCGGTTTCCGCCTCTGCGGCTCAGCGCCATCGTCAGCCCCGTCCGGCGCTGTCAGGTCGCCCACGCCCTTGCCTGAGAGCGCGCGTCAGGCCCGCGATATCGCCCCGCAATTCGCTCAGGGTTTCCTGTCGGCCCACAGAAAGCTCTTCGAGGATGCGCAAAAGCTGAACGTCGATCGACCGCAAGCGCATCCGGCTTTCGGCATCGAGGCCATCAACCCCGCTGCTTGCCAACTGGTCGATCAGCTCCTTCTGCCCTTCGGCGATCTTGAGCATGGCATCTTTTGCGCCGCCTTCTTCCAGCTGTCCTGCCAGCCGGTTCACAGCGCCAATCAGGTCGTTGAGCCTGTCATCCACCTGCGAGCGGTTGATGTCGGTCTGGGTAAACATCATCTGCATCGCTTCGAGATGCTCGGCGATATGAGCTACCGCCCCGCTGGCATCACCTTCGCTTGCGGCGGCAAGCTCATCTCCGCTGGCAAATCCAAGACGGGTGATCGACGACAACCATTCTTCAAGCTCGCGATAGAAACGGTTCTGACCATGGCCAGCGAAAAGCTCCAAAAGCCCGACAATCAGCGATCCGGCGAGGCCGAGAAGCGACGAGGAAAAGGCCGTTCCCATGCCGCCAAGCTGCGCCTCGAGCCCCGCCTGAAGGCGCCCGAACACTTCGGCGCCTGTCTCGCCATCCTTGGGCGTGAGCGAGCGGATCGTGTCGACAAGGGCCGGAACCGTGGTCGCAAGGCCATAGAATGTGCCGAGCAGCCCGAGGAAGATGAGCGTGCTGCCGAGGTAGCGAGTAATCTCGCGGTCTTCGTCGATCCGGCTGCCAACGGAATCGAGAATCGAGCGAGAGGAGCTTTGCGACAGGTGCATCCGCGCCCCGCGCGAGCGCATCAGCGTGGCAAGAGGTGCCAGAAGCGAGGGCGGCTTTTCCCCGCTTTGCGAGCGCGAGAAGGTCTCGATCCACTGGACCGAATACATCAGCTGAATGACCTGTCCGAAACAGGACAGGATGCCGAGGAAGAACACGGCAAGGATCAGCCCGTTCAGGTAGGGATTTGACCAGAAGATCGCGTCAAGCGTCGGAAATCCGACATAGGCCCCGGCCCCGATCAGGCCGAGCGCAATCAGCATCGATGTGATCTGGCGCAAGGGGCGCGAAAAATACGGCTCGGCCTCGGGCTCCCTGATGTCCGTCAAGGCACAGGTTCCTGTCTGGTTATTGTTGGCGCGAGCATAGTCGGGCGGATCGTGAAACCCAACCGTTTTGTCGCTCTAGCTGGCGGTCAACTCACGGACGCGACCGCAAAGCCACGCGAGGTCGGGATCAAGGATGCCAAGCTCGGCCAGATGGTTTGCCGTGTTGAACAGATATTCAGGGTTCGGCCCGCGGCCGCCGACCGCGCCCGCGATGCGATGCGCCTGTTCTTCAAGGTCGAATTGGCAATACTGTTCGTGATCGGGGTCGATCACATAGGCCACCGCCTCTATCGCGCGGCCATCGGCCAGTGACAGGGGGGTCGTGGTCTCGACATAGGCCGAAGAGATCAACTCGCGCTCGCGCAGATAGGCAAGGACAGTCTCCTCCTCGCCCTCGCGCACCCGCAGGGCCAATCCGTCGCAATAGCTCCCTCCGACCGCATCAAGCGCCAGAACGAGGCCGGGCTTCTCGACCGTCCCGCGATGATGGATCGACAGCATACAGAAACTGCGGTGATAGCCCGCAAGGCGCGCGCGGACGCGCTCGGTCGGTTCGAAACCGGGATGCCACAGAAGTGATCCGTAGCCGAAAATCCACAGCGGCATGATGCTGGCCCTCGTTATGCCGCTTGCCTATAACGCGGTTCGAAACCAGTGGAAAAGCCCAATGATGCGCCTGCTTCTCATCGTGACCCTTGCTTTGGCCGGTCTTTGGGGCGGGTATTGGTTCGTCGGCCAAGCCGCGGTTGAAAAGCAGGGGGTCGCCTTCCTCGAACAACTTTCCGCGCAAGGCTGGACGGTTGGCTATGAAAGCCTGGAAACCCATGGCTTCCCCTCGCGGTTCGATACGACCGTGACGGGCCTCGATCTGGCCGATCCCAGTGGCGAATTCGGCTGGCAGACCCCGATCTTCCAGCTCCTGGCTCTCAGCTATCAACCCAACAAGGTGATCGCCGTCTGGCCCGAAACCCAGAGCCTCCGGCTCGGTGGCAAGACGATCATGATCAGTTCGGAAGGGATGCGGGCCTCGGCTACGGTCAGGGTTTCGACCAACCCTGCGCTCGAGACAGCGACGGTCGAGGTTGGGCGTGTTGGCCTGCAATCTGAGACCGGTTGGGCCGCGTCTGCCGACCGCGCCCTTGTTGCAATGAGGTCTGCCTCGGAAGACGGGCTGAGCTATGACGCCTATCTCGATACGAGCGCGCTTGTCCTGCCTCTGGCGATGCGCGAACAGCTTGATCCCGTGGCCGCCCTGCCCGCCGCTATCCAGATGCTGAAAATTGATGCGGCGATGGCCTTCGCCCGCCCACTGGATTCACTCGCTCTGTCTGGCGCAGCGCCCGGTCTCAAGGGCCTCGACCTCAAGGAGATGCGCCTTGTTTGGGGGGATCTCGTCTTGTCGGTCAGCGGCACCCTCACTTCTGAAGCGGGCCAGCCGAGCGGCAAGATCACCGTCAAGGTCACCGGCTGGGACCGGATGGTCAGCCTTGGCGTCAATGCCGGCCTCATCCATCCCGCCGACGAAAAGACATGGCGTTCGGTCGGTGCAAGCTTCGCTCAAGGGGCGGAGACTGTCGAAGTCCCGTTGACGATCGAAAAGGGGCAGGTCTGGCTCGGGATGTTCCCGATTGGCTATCTGCCTGTTTTCTAGGATTTCTTTTCTGACACCCGGCCAAAGTTGGGCGCCGACGTATCCTGCCCCGCTTCGATGATGCCGCGACGAATGGCGCGGGTGCGGGTGAAATAGGCGTGCAGGTGATCGCCGTCGCCGGTGCGGATCGCCCGCTGGAGCGCGAAAAGCTCTTCGGTGAAGCGGCCGAGGATTTCCAGCGTCGCGTCCTTGTTGTTGAGGAACACGTCGCGCCACATGGTCGGGTCAGACGCGGCAATCCGCGTGAAATCGCGGAAACCGGCGGCGGAATATTTGATGACCTCGCTATCGGTCACGCGGCGCAGATCGTCGGCGACGCCTACCATCGTATAGGCGATGAGGTGCGGCGTGTGGCTGGTGACAGCGAGGACGAGATCGTGGTGATCGGCGTCCATCTCATCGACATTCGCGCCCATCCCCTCCCAAAGCGCCCGCAGCTTGGCCACGGCCTCCGGCCCCGCCTCGCCGGGAACAAGGATGGTCCAGCGGTTCTCGAACAACTCGGCAAAGCCAGAGCGCGGGCCGGAATGTTCGGTGCCGGCAAGCGGGTGGGCGGGGATGAAATCGACGCCCTCGGGGATATGCGGGCCGACGGCGGCAATCACCGCGCCTTTGACCGAGCCCACATCGCTCACAGTGGCACCCGCCTTGAGGAACGGGGCCATCTCTTCCGCCACAGCGCCCATCGCACCGACAGGCACGGCCAGCACCACAAGGTCGGCATCTTTCACGGCATCGGTGAGGCTATCGCAGACGCGATCGACAAGGCCGATGTCGCGGGCGGTGGCGCGGGTCTCGGCCGAGCGGGCATAGCCCACGACCTCTTTCGCCAAGCCATCGCGGCGCATGGCGAGCGACATGGATCCGGCGATCAGGCCAAGGCCGATCAGGGCGACACGGTCATAGATCACAGCCATCAGCGGACCCCTTTGAACTGGCCGATCGCGTGGATCACGCGGCGGCAGGCGGATTCGTCGCCCACGGTGATCCGCAGGCAATTGGGGAGCTTATAGCCCGCAACACGCCTGACGATAATGCCTTCAGACTTCAAATGGGCGTCGCAGGCCTCCGCCTCCTCGGGCGAGGCAAAGCGGGCCAGCACGAAATTCGCACTCGAGAGATCCGCCTCGAGACCCAGTTCGCGCAGCTGTTTGACGAGCCACTCGCGCCAGCGGGCGTTTTCGGTCCGGCACTTTTCGGTGAACTCTTCGTCGCGGATCGCCGCTTCGGCCGTGGCCAGCTGGGTTTCCGAAAGGTTGAAGGGCTGGCGCACGCGGTTAAGCACGTCGATGATCTCATTCGGGCCATAGCCCCAGCCGATCCTGAGGCCGCCAAGCCCATAGATCTTCGAGAACGTGCGGGTCATCACGATGTTGTCGCTGTGGTCCACAAGCGAAGCACCGCCATCGTAACCATCCACAAACTCGGCATAGGCGCCGTCCAGAACGAGAATGGCTTGCACCGGAAGGCCGTCGGCCAGCCTGCGAATCTCTTTCTCGGGGATCATCGTGCCGGTGGGGTTCGCCGGATTGGCGATAAAAACGATCCTCGTCTTCGGCCCGCAGGCGGCGAGGATTTTGTCCACGTCCACGACCCGATCCGTCTCGGCCACCTCGACCGGCTTGGCGCCAACCGCCTTGGCAAGGATCGGATACATGGAAAACCCATGCTCGGTGTAAATCACCTCGTCGCCCTTGCCGGCATAGGCTTGGGCGATGAACTGCAAGACCTCGTCCGAGCCCACACCGCAAATGATCCGATCCGCATCCAGCCCGCGCACTTCGGCAATCGCAGCCCGCAGCGCGGCGTGATCGGTCGAGGGGTAGCGGTGAAGCTGCTGCGCGGTCCGCGCGAAAGCGGCCCTGGCCTTGTCAGACGGGCCATAGGGGTTTTCGTTGGACGAGAGCTTCAAAACGTCCTTGCGCCCCGCAAGAGTGCTCTCGCCGCTCACATAGAGGGCGATATCCATGATGCCGGGTTGCGGTTTGATCTTGCTGGCCATTGTGCCTCTCGTCTCGGTCGGCCCCTCATAGCGAGGCAAAGGGGCGCTTTCCAGAGACAAGAGCGCGCGGCGAGAAACCCGCCGCGCGAGCGTGGCTTTACGACGCCAGAACGTTGCGGAACTGCCAGGGGTCCGACTCGTCGATATCTTCGTTGAACTGCTGCCAGCGGTCCTGCAGCGGCGTCCAGTCGGTGTAATGGCCCTCAACCGGCCCGAGATAGGGGCGCTGCACGTCAAGGCAGCGCTTGTAATCCATCTCGTCGGTCTCGACGATGCCGGCGGTCGGGTTTTCAATCGCCCAGACCATACCCGCCAGAACCGCGCTGCTGACCTGCATCCCCGTCGCGTTCTGATAGGGCGCAAGGGTGCGGGCCTCGGCGTTCGACAGGCGCGAACCATACCAGAGCGCGTTCTTCTCGTGGCCGTAGAGCAGCACGCCCAGCTCGTCGATGCCTTCGACGATCTCGTCGGGGGCAAGGATTTCGTGAACGGTCTGCTGCCGGCCCGAGCCGAACATCTCGTCAAGGCTCAGGGTCGCGTCATCGCTCGGGTGATAGGCATAGTGGCAGGTCGGGCGGAACTCGGGGTTCCCGGCGGAGCCAACGGTATAGTAGTCCGAGATCGAGATCGCCTCGTTATGCGTGACCAAAAGGCCGAATTGCGGGCCGGGGGTCGGGCACCAGGTGTGAACGCGGGTCATGGCGCCGGGGCGGTCGAGCCAGATCGCGGCTTGGCAGCCTTCGTCATAGCTGTGGCCGTTTTCGGGGAACCACTTTTCATGGGTGCCCCAGCCAAGCTCGGCCGGCTGGAACCCTTCGGAGATGAAGCCCTCGACCGACCATGTATTGACAAAAACCCCACGCGGGCGTGGCAGGCGGCGGGCCTGCGTGTCGCGCTCGGCAATGTGGATGCCCTTGACGCCGAGCGACTGCATGAGTTTGCCCCAGCCTTCGCGGCTCTGCGGTTCGGCGTCAGAGCGGCCCAGATCGGCCACCAGCTTCATCAGCGCTTCCTTGACAAACCACGAGACCATGCCGGGGTTGGCGCCACAGCAGCTCACCGCCGTCGGGCCGCCGGGGTTGGCTGCCTTCTCGGCCAAAACGCCTCCGCGCAGCGCATAGTTGGTGCGCTCCACGTTCTCACTCTCGAAATAGAAGCCCGCCCAAGGCTCGATCACGGTGTCGATGTAGAGAACGCCGAGATCACGGCAGAGCTTCATCACGTCAAGCGAGGAAACATCCACCGACAGGTTGACGCAAAAGCCCTTACCCTCGGCAAACACCTCGCCCAGAACCTCGCGGTAATTCTCGGGCGTCAGGCCAACCTCAAGATGGCGGATCCCGTGCTGCGAGAGGAAGGTGTTGCTCTCGGCGCTGGGGTCGATCACCACCAACTTGGAAGCGTCATAATCGAAATGACGTTCGATCAGCGGCAGGGTCGCCTTGCCGATCGAGCCGAAGCCGATGATCGCGATAGGCCCATCAATGCGGCCATAGGTGGGATAGGTCTTGTGGGTCTGCGCAGCCATGGCTCGGATCTCCTTTTCGTGGGGTCGCGGCCCAATACGCGGGGCCAGAAACGAAAAGGGCCGCGCCGGTAAGGCGCGGCCCCGAAACTGAAGCGAGAAACCTTAGTTCTTCGCGTAGTATTCGACGACGAGGTTCGGTTCCATCATGACCGGATAGGGCACGTCGCCAAGCGACGGGGTCCGCACGAAGGTGCAGGTCATCTTGGAGTGGTCAACCTCGAGGTAATCGGGAACGTCACGCTCGGACGACTGGGCGGCTTCGAGAACCAGACCCATCTGCTTGGACTTCTGGCGAACCTCGATCACGTCGCCCTCTTTCACGCGGTAGGAGGGGATGTTGACCGATTTGCCGTTCACGGTGACGTGGGCGTGGTTCACGAACTGACGGGCCGCGAAAACGGTCGGCACGAACTTGGCGCGATAGACGACGGCGTCGAGGCGGCGCTCGAGGAGACCAACGAGGTTCTCACCGGTATCGCCCTTCACACGCTCGGCTTCGCCGTAGATGCGACGGAATTGCTTTTCGGTCAGGTCGCCATAGTAGCCCTTGAGCTTCTGCTTGGCGCGCAGCTGCAGACCAAAGTCCGACAGCTTGGCCTTGCGGCGCTGGCCGTGCTGGCCGGGGCCATATTCGCGGCGGTTCACCGGCGATTTGGGGCGGCCCCAGATGTTTTCGCCCATGCGGCGGTCGATTTTGTACTTGGCAGACGTGCGTTTGGTCACGGCTGGTCTCCTTCTTTGCGTTGTCGAAGGGCGTTGTCCTTTGGTCAAAGACCCGACAGGCATCCCCTTGCAGGGGCCACCAACACCAATGAGAGGCGGCTTATAGAGGGGTTTGCGGGCGAGTCAACAGGGCAAGACGCGGGAATTACATCGCAAAGCTGCCGCGGCCGTCATGCCGCAGGATCGCCGCCTCGGACGGCGACAGAACCCGCCGGGCATAATCGCCAAAGGATTGGATATCGTTCTTGAGGTCCGGCATCCGGCGATACATCCGGCCGAGCGCTTCGTCGCCCAATGTATCGAGCGCGGCGGTGGCCGGATGGAAGCTCTCGGTCTCGACGGAATTAGCGAAAACGATCTCGTGGCTGGGCAGCATGAGATGGATATAGGTCACCTCGCGGACAGCGCGATCGACCATGATGCTGCGGTCGTTGATGAGGTCGCGAGCCGAAACCAGCACCTCGTCGGTGTTGAACAAGGCACGCGCCTTGGCGCCCCGCACCATCATCCGATGATCCGGCGAGACCAAAAGGCCCGTGTCTGGCACCCCTTCGTCAAGCGCGCCGGCCCGAAGGCGCACAGGGGCCAGGTGCGGGCTGACCATAAGGCGCGCGCCGGAAACCCGGCGACCGCCCATCCAGAGGATTTCCTTGCACCCATTGTCCTTGGTCTGAAGAAGATCGCCTTCCCGCAGCGCCTCGACTGGCCTGGCACCCTCGCTCGTGAGGATTGTGGTGCCGGGGGTGAAACAGACAACCGCGCCAGAAACATCCGGCGTGCGCTGCGCGGGGTCTTCAGTCAGATCATGCGAGACAACCCAGAGATCCTGATGACGCGGCGGGATCTCGCCGACAAACATCAAGAGAGGATGCCGTCCGGTGCCCGTCTCGATTACGGTGATGGTCCAAGTCGCTCGGCCATCGGTCACGCGGAAGGATTTGTCGAAGAGGGGATCGCTGTCGGCGACGGTGTCTTTCCGTCCCGCCTCGGCATCGACCATCCGCAGGAGGCGACGAACACTCAGGGCAGCGCGGGCATGAAGATCGGCATGACCGTCAGATGCCCCGAGCGGAAGAACCCCTGCTGGCCCGTCGACACGCACGGCCTCGCCGGTCCAGGCCCAGATGGAGCCCACGCGCAACGCCTCGCGCGGAGCCGCCCAATGCCCATCCAGCTCGGTCTGCGACCATGAAACGACGAACGTGCCTTGAAAGCCCGTCTTCATGCCAAATCTCTGCCTCAACTGCCCACATCTAGCGTGCGGGCTTTATCATTAGGCGGAATCTAGCAGGATCACGGCCGCCAAGGCAAGACCGATGTTGAATAAATGCAAGTCTCGCCAAAGCGTTCGGAGGCGAAGCTCCTGTAAGCAATCCTAGGGATCGGCTATCCGCACTTGGAATGGCCGCAGGAACCGCAGGTCATGCAGCCTTCAACCATCCGCAAATCATAGCTGCCGCAGCTCGGGCAGGCCTTGCCGCGCGGGGCGCCGTTCACGGCCATGACCTCGGCCTTGGGATCGGTCTTGAGCGCCATGCCCTCGCCTTTGAGGAAGCCGATCGAGATCATGTGCCGCTCGATCACTCCGCCGATGGCCGCAAGGATCGAGGGGATATATTTGCCCTGCATCCATGCTCCGCCACGCGGATCGAAGACGGCTTTCAGCTCTTCCACCACGAAAGACACATCGCCCCCGCGCCGGAACACCGCCGAAATCATCCGCGTCAGCGCCACGGTCCAGGCGAAATGCTCCATGTTCTTGGAGTTGATGAACACCTCGAAGGGCCGCCGGTGGCCGGCGATCACCAGATCGTTGATGGTGATATAGATCGCGTGTTCGCTGTCGGGCCACTTGAGCTTGTAGGTCGCGCCCTCAAGCTCGGCCGGCCGATCCAGCGGCTCGGACATATAGACGACTTCGGCCCCCTCGCCCGGCTTTGCGTGGGTCTCGGCCGGGGTCTTCTCGGTGGTCTCGCTCACCGACAAGACGGAGCCTGTCACGTCATTGGGCCGGTAGGTCGTGCAGCCCTTACAGCCCTGATCCCAGGCGGCCATATAGACCTCTTTGAAGCTGTCAAAGCTGATGTCTTCGGGGCAGTTGATGGTCTTGGAGATCGACGAGTCGATCCATTTCTGCGCCGCCGCCTGCATCCGAACGTGATCGAGCGGCGCGAGCGTCTGGGCGTTCACAAAGTAATCGGGCAGCGGCTTGTCGCCATGCTTGTCGCGCCACATCTGCACGGCATAGTCGATCACCTCCTCCTCGGTGCGACTGCCGTCTTTCTGCAAGACCTTGCGCTTGTAGCTATAGGCAAAGACCGGCTCGATCCCCGACGAGACATTCCCCGCATAAAGGCTGATCGTGCCGGTGGGCGCGATCGAGGTCAGAAGGGCATTGCGGATGCCGTGTCTGGCAATCGCCTCGCGCACGTCCTTGTCCATATGCGCGAGCGCGCCGGAGGCAAGATACTTCTCGGCGTCGAACAGCGGGAAGGCGCCCTTTTCCTTGGCGAGCGCCACGCTGGCAAGATAGGCGGCGCGGGCGATCCGCTTCATCCACGCTTCGGTCTGGGCGGCGGCCTCTTCCGAGCCATAGCGCAGGCCGACCATCAGGAGGGCGTCGGCCAGCCCCGTCACCCCAAGGCCGATCCGGCGCTTGGCGCGGGCCTCGGCGGCCTGTTCGGGCAAGGGGAAGCGCGAGGCGTCAACGACGTTGTCCATCATGCGAACGGCGGTCGCCACCAGATCGTCGAGCGCATCGGCATCGAGGTCAGCGCCCTTTTCGAAGGGGTTGGCGACCAGCCGCGCGAGGTTGATCGAGCCGAGAAGACAGGCGCCATAGGGAGGCAGGGGCTGTTCGCCGCAGGGGTTGGTGGCGGAGATGGATTCGCAATAGGCGAGGTTGTTCATCTGGTTGATGCGGTCGATGAAGATCACGCCCGGCTCGGCATAATCATAGGTCGACTGCATGATCTTGTCCCACAAATCGCGGGCCTGAACCGTGCGATAGACCTTGTCGCCAAAGACCAGATCCCAGCTCTTGTCGCCCTTCACCGCTTCCATGAACGGGTCGGTCACCAGGACCGACATATTGAACATCCGAAGCCGCGCCGGATCGGATTTGGCGGTGATGAAATTTTCGATATCGGGATGATCGCAGCGCATCGTCGCCATCATCGCGCCGCGGCGCGAGCCGGCCGACATGATGGTGCGGCACATGGCGTCCCACACATCCATGAACGACAAGGGCCCCGAGGCGTCGGCGCCGACCCCGTGAACCGCCGCGCCGCGCGGGCGGATGGTCGAGAAATCATAGCCGATCCCGCCGCCCTGCTGCATCGTCAGCGCGGCCTCTTTCAGACCGTCGAAAATGCCGCCCATATCGTCAGGGATCGTGCCCATGACGAAACAGTTGAAGAGCGTCACCGACCGCGCCGTGCCGGCGCCCGCGGTGATCCGGCCCGCGGGGAGGTATTTGAAATCCTCAAGGGCGGCATAGAAGCGGCCTTCCCAAAGCGCGGGGTCTTTCTCGACCACGGCAAGCGCGCGGGCAATGCGCCGCCAGCTGTCTTCCACCGTGCCATCAACCGGCGTGCCATCGGCCTTCTTGAACCGATACTTCATATCCCAAATCTGTTCAGCGATCGGGGCGGCGAAACGGGTCATATGAGGGGCTCCGGTAGAAATCTTGGGTGGTGGCGGGACGACGACTATAGGCCATCGCAGCCCGGTTGCAATCGCTGAAGGCGCTCTGGCAGAATCGTCAATGAAGCCCTACCCTACCACATCTGGGAGGCAACCGTGACCAAAACCGTCCATCTTGTGAAATTGTCTGTCGGCACCGAGGATATCCCCGATCTCGAGGCCTGGCACCAACTGCCGCAGGCGCAATCGCCCGATGGCCTGCCGTGGCACATCACCCGGATGTGGCCCAAGCGCGAGGCCGAGGTGGTGAACGGCGGCTCGATCTATTGGGTGATCAAGGGCGAGATTCAGGGCCGCCAGCGGATTGTTCGCCTCGACGAGGTGACAGGCAGCGACGGCATCCGCCGCTGCGCCATCGTGCTTGATCCCGAGATCGTCCGCGTAGCGCCCACGCCCAAGCGGGCGTTTCAGGGCTGGCGCTATCTCGATCCCAAAAGCGCGCCTCCCGATCTGGGCACAGCGCGCGCCGGCGAGAAGGAAATGCCTTCTGAACTGTCGGCCGCGCTGGCCGCGATCGGGGTCAGGTAGGCGCTGTTATTTCTTTTTCGCGGCGGGTGCGGTTGTGCCCATCGGTGTCTTGCCCGCGTTGAAATTGGCGGTCGCCAAGACCTTGGGCTTTTCTTTTTTCGGCTTCTTCGCCTCGCGGTTGCCGTGGTTTTTTTCGCCTTTTCCCATCAACGTGATCCTTTCAGGACAAACGATCCCGCCAAAGCGGGGTCTCATTTTGGAAGACGGGGTGGCACAGGGACACCGACGCCACACCGGCAATCGTTCAGGGGTGCCAAGGTTGCCTGCCAAGGGGTGCAGGGCGATGATCCGAGCTGGACAGGAAGCCCTTGGTCGGTGCGGGCTTCTTGGGATCAAGATAAGAGCACAGCCAACGCCAATCAAGCGCGGCCAGAGCGCAGCGCCCTAGATTTTCAGGCGCGCCTCGATCTCGGCCATGGTCACCCGATCCGCGTCGACCCACTCGGCCACGCGGCTCTTGTAAAGCGTCGCCTGGCTTGCGTGCACGAGGCCGTCGGCAAGGATCTTGAGGCCGTTGGCCCGCAGGGTCTCGCCGGTCGAGGTGATATCGGCGATGGCCTCGGCAGTCTCGTTCTTCACGGTGCCTTCGGTCGCGCCCTGGCTGTCAACCAGTTGATAATCCGCCACGCCGTTCGCCTTGAGGAAATCGCGCACCAGCCGGTGGTATTTCGTGGCGATCCGCAGGCGGAAGCCATGCGCCTTGCGGAAGGCAGCGGCGGCGGCATCGAGATCGTCGAGCGTATCGACATCGACCCAGAACTGCGGCACGGCGATGATGAGGTCGGCCCCGCCGAAGCCCATCGGCGCAAGCTCTTGCACCGTGGCGCCAATATTCGTCAGCTTCTCGTTCACGAGGTCCGAGCCGGTGACGCCGAGGTGAATCCGCCCCGCCGCCAATTCGCGCGGGATTTCACCGGCGCTCAGAAGCACCAGTTCCAGCCCCTCGATCCCGTCCACGCGGCCTGCGTATTCCCGCTCGGCCCCGTCCTTGGCAAGGGTCAGGCCACGGGCGCTGAACCATTCGAAGGTCTTTTCCATGAGCCGCCCCTTGGACGGCACGCCAAGCTTGATCGTCATGCCTGCCCCCTGAGCTGAACCACGAGGTCGGGCCGGATCACGGCACCCACCGCAGGCACCGCCCGCCCCTGCCCCAGAACGCGGGTCAGCGCGTCATAGCGGCCACCCGTGGCCACGGCCGGAAGGTCGGGCCGCGCGGCGGCATAGAAGCCGAAGACGAAGCCATCGTAATATTCCATCGAGGTGCGGCCATAGTTGCCCTCGAACTCGAGCGTCTCGACCGCAACCCCCAGCCGCGCCATCGCCTCGAGCCGCTCTTCCATCCGCGCCACGGCACCCGAAATCGCAGGAAGGTCCACCGCAATATCCCGCAGGATGCCCAGCGCGTTGGGCGCGGTGTTGCGCAAGCTGAGGATCGCGTCGATCAGGGCGATTTCCTCGCCGGAAATGGCGGGCGCGGCGGCGTCTTGCTTCAGTGCGGCGATCCGCGAGGCCACATCCGCCATGCTCCGCAGGCCAATCTCGGGGCCGGCGGCGGCCATCGGATCAGAAGCCGCCAAGAGCGCAGCGCGGGTCGGCGGAACGGGCGAGCGCCCGCCGAAGCGATCCAAGAGAGCGCGGAACCGGCGCGGACGCCAGACATGGCGCAAGAGCGCGGCTTTGCGGCTTTCGAGCGTGTTGAGGCCTTTCACGGCGGCCAGCAGCAACCCGATATCGCCCGTCGCCGCCCGCAGGTGCAGGCCGTCCAGGGCTGCGCTCACCTTGGCGAAGACCTCGGCATCGGCCTCGACCGGCGCCTGGCCGTCGAACACCTCATAGCCCACCTGAATATATTCATTGGGGCGGCTCGGGTCGTCTTCCTGCTTGCGGAAAACCTTGCCGGAATAGGTATAGCGCGCAGGCTCGGCGCGGCTTTCCATGTGCATCTGCACCACCGGGACCGTGAAATCGGGCCGCAGCATCATCTCGCCCTTCAGGGGATCGTGGGTCACATAGGCCCGGGCGCGGATATCCTCGCCGTAAAGATCAAGCAGCGTCTCGGCGGGCTGGAGCATATCGGCGCTCACGCCGACCGCGCCGGTCGCGTCGAATAGCGCGCGTATCCGGCGTGCTTCTTCAAGGATCGGCGCTGCGAGGGGCATCAGCCCTGCCCTTCCAGTATCTCGCGCACCTTGGCGACCAGTTGATCGCGCGGCACCTCGTATTGCGAGGGGCGATCCTTCCATTCCTCAAGCGTCGCGTTCTTGGCGATCTCGGCCCCGAGGATCAGGTCCTTGATCTGGACAACGCCCGCCTCTTTCTCGGCCCCGCCCTCGATCACCGCGACAGGCGAGTTGCGCTTGTCGGCGTATTTGAGCTGGTTGCCGAAATTCTTGGGGTTGCCGAGATAGACCTCGGCGCGGATGCCCGCCGCGCGAAGCTCGGCCACCATCGCCTGATAGTCGGCCATCCGGTCGCGGTCCATCACGGTCACGACCACGGGGCCAGCCGCGGCCTCTTGCCCGATCCGGCCCTTGGCGCGGAGCGCGGCGAGAAGGCGGTCGACACCGATCGAGACACCCGTGGCAGGAACCTCCTGCCCCGTAAAGCGCTTGACCAGATCGTCATAGCGCCCGCCGCCTGCGACCGAGCCGAACTGACGCGGGCGGCCCTTTTCGTCGAGGATTTCAAAGGTCAGCTCGGCCTCGAACACCGGGCCGGTATAATAGCCGAGGCCGCGCACGACCGAGGGGTCGATCACGATCCGGTCGGGGCCATAGCCTTGGGCGGCGAGAAGGTCGGCAATCTCGGCCAGTTCCTCAACGCCCTTTGCGCCAATCTCCGAGGTGCCAATAGCGGCCCGCAAATTGGCCAGCGTTGCGCCGTTATCCGCGCCCTTCGAGGTCAGGAACGCCAGAACCGGCTCGGCCTGTTCAGAGGCAAGGCCCACCCCGTCGATATAGGCGCCCGAGGCATCGAGGCGGCCCTTGCCCAGAAGCTCGCGCACGCCCGCTTCGCCGACCTTGTCGAACTTGTCGATGGTCCGCAGAACCGCCGCCCGCTGATCCTCGCCAGTCAGGCCCATGACCTCGAGAACGCCATTCAGAACCTTGCGGTTGTTCACCCGCACCACATAGTCGCCGCGCGGGATGCCGACGACCTCGAGCGTATCCGACAGCATCGCGCAAATCTCGGCGTCCGCCGCCACGGTCGCCGCGCCCACGGTATCGGCATCGCATTGATAGAACTGGCGAAACCGCCCCGGCCCCGGCTTTTCGTTGCGCCAGACGGGGCCCATCGCATAGCGGCGATAGGGGGTCGGAAGGTCATTGCGGTGCTGGGCATAGACGCGGGCCAAGGGCGCGGTCAGGTCATAGCGCAGCGCCATCCAGTCGCCCTTGCCCTCTTCATCCGCCTCTTGCCACGCGAAAACGCCTTCGTTCGGGCGATCGACGTCGGGCAGGAACTTGCCCAGCGCCTCGACCGTTTCCACGGCCGACGATTCCAGCGCCTCGAACCCATAGCGATGATAGACCCCGGCGATCTGGCGCAGCATTTCGCTGCGCTCGGTCACCTCGGCGCCGAAATAATCGCGAAAGCCCTTGGGCGTCTCTGCCCTGGGGCGGGGCTGTTTCTTGTCTTTGGCCATGGCTCTCTCGGGTCGGGTCGTTGGCCCCGCGTTTAACGCGGCGGCGGATGGGGGGCAATGCGCTTGTGCGCGCAGGCGTTTGCGGGCGCGGGAAATCGTGCTAGGCGGGGGCCATGAACGAGCCAAACACCGACCAGCTGGAAGAAACCGTCGCGCACCTGTCGCGGATCGTCGAAGATCTCTCCGAGATCGTCGCGCGGCAAGAGCGCGACATCGACTTTCTGAAGCGGCGGGTTGGTCTCCTGCTTGAGCGCGAGGCCAGCCGCGAGGTCGATGCCGGCGGCACTATCCCGCTCGCCGACCAAAAACCGCCGCACTGGTAGGCCAGAGGGCAGCGCCCGGCCGCCGGGTGGGCGCGCACCTCTGATCCCCGGGCGCTTTATCGCGCCACCCCGCCGAACAGCCCGCATCTCGCGCCACTGCCAAAGCGCCCGCTGCCTTGTTCCGGGCCGGAGAAGGCTAAACCTCTTCCACCTCGACCACGCCCTGAAGCGAGCGCAGCGCGCCCTTGATCTGCGGCGTCACGGGATAGACCTCGTCGAGCGAGACGTCGATCTCGCCCAGATCGCTCTGGGTCTGGATGGTAAAGATCACCGGCCCGCGCGCGCCTTTGATCTTTTGCTCGCGGGCGTTTTCAAGGACGGAACGGACCGCACTGACCGCCCCCGCCTCGCCAAGGAAGATCCGCAGGCCATTCGACCCCGCATCGGCAATGGCGATATCCACCGGCGCGACCGAGCGACCGAGAAGTTTGAGCTGATCCGCCTCCATCGTCGCCTCGACCGTGACGATGATACGCGAGCCGGTCTCCAGATGCTCGCGGGCGGCCTCGAGCGTGTCGGAGAAAAGCGTCACCTCGTATTGGCCGGTGGGATCGGAAAGCTGGGCAAAGGCAAAGCGATTGCCCCGCGCCGATTTCCGCTCCTGCCGGCCGGCAACGACCCCCGCCATGCGGCCGATGAACGGCCCCCGCTCGGCCTTGGCGGCAACCTCGTCGAGCGTCAGAACCTGCTTGCGCCGGAGCGCGGGAAGGTAGTCATCCAAGGGATGGCCCGAGAGATAGAAGCCGATCGCCTTGAACTCTTCCGCCAGCCGCTCGGCGGGCAGCCAGTCATCGCAACGGGGCAGGCGCGGCTCGGGCAGATCGTCGCCCGCCTCGCCAAAGAGCGAGACCTGACTAGAAGATTTCTGCTCGTGGATAGCCGCCGAATAGCTCACCAGCGGGTCAAGGCTTTCAAACACCCGACGCCTGTTGGGATCGAGCCCGTCAAAGGCCCCGGCCCGCGCCAGCATCTCCAAGGGCCGCTTGCCGACCCGTTTCAGATCAACCCGCCGCGCCACATCGAAGAGGGTCGCGAAGGGCTTCGCCCCTCGCCCCTCGACGATCAGCTTCATCGCCTCGACGCCCACGTTCTTGAGCGCACCGAGCGCATAGACGAGCTTGCCGCCCGCCACATCGAAGGTTGGTTGCGAGCGGTTCACGCAGGGCGGCACATAGTCGATCCCGAGGCCCTTCTTCACCTCCTGAAAATAGGTGCCGAGCTTGTCGGTCAGGTGAATATCGCAGTTCATCACGCCGGCCATGAACTCGACCGGATGATTGGCCTTGAGCCATGCCGTCTGATAGCTGACCACCGCATAGGCGGCAGCGTGGGATTTGTTGAAGCCGTAGTTGGCGAACTTCTCCAGAAGGTCGAACACCTCGCCCGCCTTCTTGACATCCACGTTGTGCGTGGCCTTCGCGCCCTCGATGAACTTGGGCCGCTCCTTCGCCATCTCTTCGGCGATCTTCTTGCCCATGGCGCGGCGCAGAAGGTCGGCGCCGCCAAGGCTATAGCCCGCCATGACCTGCGCGATCTGCATCACCTGTTCCTGATAAACGATGATGCCCTGCGTCTCGGCGAGGATGTGGTCGATGGTCGGGTGGATCGACTCGAGGTCTTTTTGTCCGTTCTTGACCTCGCAATAGGTCGGGATGTTTTCCATCGGGCCGGGGCGATAGAGCGCCACGAGCGCGACGATATCCTCGATGCAGGTGGGTTTCATGCGCTTGAGCGCATCCATCATGCCCGAGCTTTCCACCTGAAACACCGCAACCGTCTGGGCGCGGGAATAAAGTTCGTAGCTCTTTGCATCGTCGAGGGGAATCGCGCCTATTTCGTCAACCGCTCCCTCCGCCGGCTCATAAAGCCGGCTGCCATCGGCGGCGATATGCAGGTGGCGGCCGGATTTCTTGATGAGGTCCACCGCGTTCTGGATCACGGTCAGGGTCTTCAGGCCAAGGAAGTCGAATTTCACGAGGCCCGCCTGCTCGACCCATTTCATATTGAACTGGGTTGCCGGCATATCCGAGCGCGGATCTTGATAGAGCGGCACCAGCTCATCAAGCGGCCGGTCGCCGATCACCACGCCTGCCGCGTGGGTCGAGGCGTTGCGAAGAAGCCCCTCGACCTGCTGGGCATAGGTCAAAAGGCGGTCGACGACTTCTTCGTTCTTGGCCTCTTCCCGCAGGCGCGGCTCGTCGGCCAAGGCTTTCTCGATGCTGACGGGCTTCACGCCCTCGACCGGGATCATCTTCGACAGGCGATCCACCTGCCCGTAGGGCATCTGCAACACGCGGCCCACATCGCGCACCGCCGCCTTCGACAGAAGCGCGCCGAAGGTGATGATCTGGCCGACCTTGTCGCGCCCATATTTCTCTTGGACGTAGCGGATGACCTCTTCACGGCGGTCCATGCAGAAGTCGATGTCGAAGTCCGGCATCGAGACGCGCTCGGGATTGAGGAAACGTTCGAACAGGAGCGAATAGCGCAAGGGATCAAGGTCGGTGATGGTCAGCGCATAGGCGACGAGCGAACCGGCGCCCGAGCCGCGCCCCGGCCCCACGGGAATATCGTGATCCTTGGCCCATTTGATGAAATCGGCCACGATGAGGAAGTAGCCGGGGAAACCCATCTGCTCGATGATCCCCAACTCGAACTCGAGCCGCGCCTCGTAGTCCGCAAGCGAAACCGCATGGGGGATCAGCGCAAGCCGCGCGGCGAGGCCCTCTTTGGCCTGACGGCGCAATTCGGCCACCTCGTCATCGGCGAAACGCGGCAGGATCGGCTTGCGCTTATAGGCCTTGAAGGCGCAGCGGCGGGCGATTTCGACCGTGTTTTCCAAGGCTTCCGGCAGGTCGGCAAAGAGCGTCGCCATTTCCTCGGGCGATTTGAAATAGTGCTGCGGCGTCAGGCGGCGGCGCGGTTCTTGCTGATCGACATAGGCGCCCTCGGCGATGCAGATGAGCGCGTCATGCGCCTCGTAGAACTCGGGCTTGGGGAAATAGGCGTCGTTCGTGGCAACGATCGGCAGGTCCATTGCATAGGCGATCTCGAGATGCCCGCGCTCGCTGGCCTTCTCGGCCGCTGGCAGGCCGCCCTCGATGGGGTGGCGTTGCAATTCGATATAAAGCCGCTCGGGGAAAATCGCAGCCAGATCGCGCACCAGCGCCTCGGCCTTGGGCCGCTGCCCCTGCGCCAAAAGCCGCCCGACCGGCCCCTCGGGCCCGCCACTGAGGCAGATGAGCCCCTCATGATGCGCCCGCAGATCATCCAGCGTCACCTGCGGCAACTGCCCGCCCTTGTCGACATAGAGCGCCGAGTTGAGCTTCATCAGGTTCATATAGCCCGCCTCGCTCTGCGCGAGGAGGACGATGCCCGCCGGCTCTTCGGGCCGCTTGCCCGGCTCGGTCTTGAGGAACTGCAGATCAACCTGACAGCCGACGATCGGTTGCACACCCGCCTTGACCGCGCCCTCGGAGAACTCGAGCGCACAGAACATATTGTTGGTGTCGGTCACCGCAACCGCCGGCATTCCCGCCTTGGCCGCCAGCTCAGGCAGCTTCTTGACCGGAATCGCCCCCTCGAGAAGCGAATATTCGGTATGGACCCTGAGATGGATAAAGCTTGGCGCGGCAGACATGGGCTCAGGCTAGACCAGAGGCGGAGGGCGAGGAAGGGGCAAGTTGGCGGGTTGGGGCTTGAAGCGCTTTTTGCGCCCGGCCAAGGGTTTGTCGGGAAATTTTGACAATTTTTTCGATTATCCGAAAAAAACAGAAAGTCTTTTCGCCTTTCGCATGACCACCACTCTTGCCATCGCGACAAAACGCCGCTTTCCTAGGGAACAGGGAGCACAGCCTTTACGTCGCATCGGGGCTGAGCGGATCCGGCACACCACCGGGGGAACAGAAAGCGACAGAGATCAGGCATGACCGAGATCACGTTTCTTCTCAACGGAGAGACTGTCCGGGTTGCGGCCGAACCGACGCACACCCTCCTTGACTGGCTCAGGGAGGATCGGGGGCTCACAGGAACCAAAGAGGGCTGTAACGAGGGCGATTGCGGCGCTTGCACCGTGGTCGTGACCGACGATCTGGGCGTCAAGGCGCTCAACGCCTGCATCCTGTTCCTGCCCCAGTTGCACGGGAAAGCCGTCCGCACCGTCGAGGGATTCAAAGGCCCCAAGGGCGAGATGCACCCGGTTCAGCAGGCGATGATCGACCATCACGGTTCGCAATGCGGCTTTTGCACGCCCGGCTTCATCTCGTCGATGATCGCGGGGCATCAGCAAGGCCGGAGCGATCACGACGTGGTGCTGGCGGGCAATCTCTGCCGCTGCACCGGCTATGCGCCGATCATCCGCGCGGCGGAGGCGGCCGAAGCGGCTGAAAGCCCGAGCTGGGTCGGAGACGATTCGGCCGAAGTGCCTGCCGCGCCCCTGGCCTTCGCGCCCGAGACCGAGGACGAACTGGCCGCTTGGGTCGAGGCCAACCCCGACGCGACCCTGATCGCCGGGGCGACCGACGTGGGCCTCTGGGTCACCAAGCAGATGCGCGATCTCAAGAAGGTCGCTTTCCTCAACCGCTGCGCCGATCTGCGCGAGATTGCCATTGGCACGGACAGCATTCGCATCGGCGCGGGCGTTACCATGACCCAGCTGCGCGAGCTTCTGGGGGTCTATCATCCTTCCTACGCCGAAATGGTCCGCCGCTATGCCTCCGAACAGGTCCGCAATGCCGCGACCATCGGCGGCAATATCGCCAACGGCTCGCCCATCGGGGATAATCCGCCCGCCCTCATCGCCCTTGGGGCAACGCTGCACCTGCGCAAGGGCGCGGCGCGGCGTGATCTGCCGATCGAGGATTTCTTCCTCGACTATGGCAAGCAGGATCGCCAACCGGGCGAGTTTGTGAGCGGCGTGACGATCCCGAAATCGGCCCCCGCCTTGCGCGTCTACAAGCTGTCCAAACGCTTCGATCAGGATATTTCCGCCGTGCTCGGCGCCTTCAACGTGACCATTGAGAGCGGCAAGGTCGCCTCCGCCCGCATCGCATTTGGCGGCATGGCGGGCATCCCCAAGCGGGCCGCCCATGTGGAGGCCGCACTCGTCGGCAAGCCATGGTCTGAAGCAACCGTCGAGGCTGTCATTGGAGGATTCCCCAAAGATTTCCAACCTATGACAGATATGCGTGGCTCCGCCGCCTATCGCCTCGAGGCCGCGCAGAATATGCTCCGCCGCTATTTCGCCGATCTTTCGGGCAGCGCGGTCAATGTGCTGGAGGTTCACGCATGAGCGTTGCCAAATCCCTTCCGCACGATTCCGGCCCGCTGCACGTCTCGGGCGTGGCCCGCTATATCGACGATATCCCGACGCCCGCGAACACGCTGCACCTCGCCTTCGGCCTCTCGACCGTCGCGCGCGGGCGCATCACAGCGATGGACCTTTCCGCAGTCCGCTCCGCCGCCGGCGTTGTCATGGTCATGACCGCCGAGGATATGCCCTTCGCCAACGATGCCTCGCCAGCGGCCCATGACGAGCCGATCCTGTCGGACGGCACTGTCCATCATGTCGGCCAGCAGATCTTCCTTGTGGCGGCCACAAGCCACCACGCTGCCCGCCGCGCAGCACGGAAGGCCAAGATCACCTATGCCGAAGAAGCGCCGATCCTGACGATTGAACAGGCCCTCGCCGGCAACAGCCGCTTTGAAGAAGGCCCCCGCGTCTGGACCAAGGGCGATGTCGATGCCGCGCTCAAGGCCGCGCCGCACCGCCTTCAGGGGCGGCTCGAGATGGGCGGGCAGGAGCATTTCTATCTCGAAAGCCAGGCCGCCCTCGTCTTTCCGCAAGACAATGGCGATGTGATCGTCCATTCCTCGACCCAGCACCCGACCGAGATCCAGCACAAGGTCGCCGAGGCCATCGGCAAGCCGATGAACGCCGTGCGGGTCGAGACCCGCCGCATGGGCGGCGGCTTTGGCGGCAAGGAAAGCCAGGGCAACGCGCTGGCTTGCGCCTGCGCCGTGGTGGCGTCCCTGACAGGCCGCCCCGCCAAGATGCGCTATGACCGCGACGACGACATGACGATCACCGGCAAGCGGCACGATTTCCGCATCGATTATGATGTGGCCTATGATGATCGCGGCCGCGTCCTCGGCGTCGATTTCACCCAATATACCCGCGGCGGCTGGGCGCTCGATCTGACGATCCCCGTGGCCGACCGGGCGATGCTTCATGCCGACAACGCCTATCTCCTGCCCGCCGCGCGGATCACCTCGCACAGGCTCAAGACCAACACCCAATCCGCCACCGCCTATCGCGGTTTCGGCGGGCCGCAGGGGATTTTCGGCATCGAGCGGGTGATGGACCATGTGGCCCACGCGCTTGGCCTCGATCCCATCGAGGTCCGCAAGGTCAACTATTACCAGCCGATGGCCAAAGTGCGGGCGGGCGGCGCGGGCGACAACTCCACCCCCTATGGCATGGAAGTGCGGGATTTCCTTCTGCACGAGATGACCGAGAAGCTGCTTGGCACCTCCGACTACGCCCGCCGCAAGGCCGAGATCGCCGCGTGGAACGCCAAAAGCCCGATCCTCAAGCGTGGCATCGGCTTCTCGCCGGTCAAGTTCGGGATTTCCTTCACGCTGACCCATCTCAATCAGGCGGGCGCGCTGGTGCATGTCTATCAAGACGGCTCGATCCACCTCAACCACGGCGGCACCGAGATGGGGCAGGGCCTGTTCCTCAAGGTCGCCCAAGTGGCCGCCGCGCGATTTGGCGTCGACGTGAGCCGGATCAAGATCACCGCGACCGATACCGCCAAGGTGCCCAATACCTCGGCCACCGCCGCCTCGTCGGGGTCCGACCTCAACGGCATGGCGACGCAGGCCGCCTGCGACACGATCCGCGAGCGGATGGCCGAGTGCCTCGCCACCCTGCACCAGACAACCCCCGACAAGGTGATCTTTGCGGATGACAGGGTGACGGTCGGCGCAACCGAGATGGATTTCTCGCAAGCCGCCATGACCTGCTATCAGAACCGGATCAGCCTTTCGGCCACAGGTTTCTACAAAACCCCCGATCTCTCGTGGGATCGCATCGCCGGCAAGGGCCGCCCGTTCTTCTACTTCGGCCATGGCGCGGCGATCACCGAGGTGGTGATCGACACGCTGACCGGCGAGAACCGCATCCTGCGGGCCGATATCCTGCACGACGTCGGCGCCTCGCTGAACCCCGCGATCGACAAGGGGCAGGTCGAAGGCGCCTATGTGCAGGGCGCGGGCTGGCTCACCACCGAAGAGCTTGTCTGGGACGACAAGGGGCGCCTGCGCACCCACGCGCCCTCGACCTACAAGATCCCCGCCTGTTCCGACCGGCCCGAGATCTTCAACGTCGATCTCTGGGACGGAGAGAACCCCGAGGCGACGATCTATCGCTCCAAGGCCGTGGGCGAGCCGCCGTTCAACCTTGGCATTTCGGCCCTACTGGCGCTGTCGGATGCCGTGGCCTCTTGCGGCGCGGGCTATCCCGATCTGCACGGCCCCGCCACCGCCGAGCGCGTCTTGGCCGCTGTCAAACGGGTGCGCGGATGAGCTTTGACCTGACCCGCCTGACCGAGACCGTCCGCACCCACGGCGCGGTCGTCCGGCTGCTGGTCAGCCGCAGCGCGGGCTCGGCCCCGCGCGATGCGGGCACGTCGATGCTGATCTGGGCCGATGGGGCAGAGGGCACCATCGGCGGCGGAACGCTGGAATATCAGGCCATTGCCGAGGCCCGCGAAATGCTCGCCACCAAGGCCACCCTGCGCCACCGCGCCGTGGCCCTCGGCCCTGCGCTCGGCCAGTGCTGCGGCGGGTCGGTGACGCTGGTGTGGGAGCGGTTTGACGAGGGCACCCTGCCCGCCAGCCTGCCCTTTGCCCGCTCGCTCGGCCCCTCGGAAGCCATGCCGGAAACCGTAGCCCGCAAGGCCAAGGCCCTGCAGCCCGGCGCGCTTCCGGCTGAAATCGACGGCTGGCTCATCGAGGCCGCCCCCGCCCTGCGCCGCCCCTTGTGGATCTGGGGCGCGGGCCATGTGGGGCGGGCTTTGGCCGATGTTCTGCGCCCCTTGCCGGATTTCGAGATCACATGGGTCGATACCGGCCCGCATCGGTTTCCGCCCGAGATCCCCTCGGGCATCACCACCCTTCCCGCCGCCGAGCCTTCGGTTCTGGCAGCCCATGCTCCGCGGGAGGCGGAGCACCTCGTCCTGACCTTCAGCCACGAGCTCGACCTAGCCCTCTGCCACGCGCTTCTGTCGCGCGGGTTCAAGGGCCTCGGCCTCATCGGTTCTGCGACGAAATGGGCAAGGTTCAAGTCGCGCCTTGCGGGTTTGGGCCATACGCGGGAAGAGATCGCACGGATCGCCTGCCCAATCGGCGATCCCAAACTCGGAAAACACCCCCACGCCATCGCGCTCGGGGTTGCAACGAGCCTGCTCAGCCGGGCCGACAACAGGGAGATTGCAGATGGCGACAGACACACTGCTTGAACTGAGGGGGCTGACCAAAGCCTACCCCGGGGTCGTCGCCAACAGCGACGTGTCCTTCACGATCGGCAAGGGCGAGGTTCATGCGCTTTTGGGCGAGAATGGCGCTGGCAAATCAACGCTGGTGAAAACGATCTATGGCCTCGTGAAGCCCGATACCGGCAAGATGACCCTCAACGGCGTGGCCTATGAGCCGTCCGAGCCGCGTGCGGCGCGGGCCTCGGGCGTGGCGATGGTGTTTCAGCATTTCTCGCTGTTTGATGCCCTCGATGTCGCAGAAAACATTGCCCTCGGCATGGAAAATCCACCTCAGATGGCGGATCTCGCGGCCCGGATCCGCGAGGTTTCCGAACAGTATGGCCTGCCACTCGATCCCAACATGGTGGTCGGCGATCTGTCCGCAGGCGAGCGTCAGCGGGTCGAGATCATCCGCTGCCTTCTGCAGGATCCCAAGCTTCTGATAATGGACGAACCGACCTCGGTTCTGACCCCGCAAGAGGTCGAGATCCTGTTCAAGACGTTGAATATTCTGCGCGAGGAAGGCACCTCGATCCTCTATATCTCGCACAAGCTCGAGGAAATCCGCACGCTCTGCGAACACGCCACGATCCTGCGGCACGGCAAGGTCGTCGGCAATTGCGATCCGCGCCAGACTTCGGCCCGCGACATGGCGGAAATGATGGTCGGCGCCTCGCTCCATGTGCCGGAAAAGGCGCCGCATGAGGCGGGCGAGGTCGTCTTGTCGATCCGCGGCCTTTCGGCCCCCGCCCCGCACCAGTTTGGCACCGCGCTGAAGAACATCACCGTCGATGTGCGCGAAGGCGAAGTCCTCGGCATCGGCGGGGTTGCGGGCAACGGGCAGGACGAATTGGTTGCGGCCCTGTCGGGCGAAATGAAGACCGCCGCCGGCATGGTGGTGATCGACGGCCGCGAGATCGGCCGCCTCGGACCCAACGAACGCCGCGCCGCGGGCCTTTGCGCCGCCCCCGAAGAGCGCAACGGCCATGCCGCAGCGCCCGACATGAGCCTCACCGAAAACGCGCTGATGACTGGTGCCGTCCGCAAGAACCTTGTGAAAAACGGCCTTCTCGACTGGCCCGCCGCCAAGGCCTTTGCCGAAGAGGTCATCAAGGCCTTCGACGTGCGCACCCCCGGCCCCGCCAATGCGGCGCGCTCGCTTTCGGGCGGCAACCTGCAAAAATTCGTCATCGGCCGCGAGATCATGCAAAAGCCGCGGGTTCTGGTCATCAACCAGCCCACATGGGGCGTTGATGCCGCCGCCGCCGCTTCGATCCGGCAGGCGATCCTCGATCTGGCGGTTTCCGGCACGGCCGTGGTCTGCATCAGCCAAGACCTCGACGAGCTGCGCGAGATTTCGGATCGCTTCGCCGCGCTGAACGAAGGCAAGCTGACCCCGCCGCGCCCTGCCAAGGGGCTTACCATCGACGAGATCGGGCTCATGCTTGGTGGCGCCCACGATATGGAGATCGCCCATGTTGACGCTTGAGAAACGCCCCCAGCCGAGCAAGGCCTGGGTCTATGCCGCGCCGATCCTCGCGGTCGTGATCACCATGATCGTCGGCGGCGGCGTCTTTGCCCTTCTTGGCAAACCACCGCTCGAGGCGATCCGGACGATCTTTTACGATCCGATTTTCGGCGATTTCGCCTCCTATTCGCGGCCCCAGCTTCTGATCAAAGCGGGCCCGCTGATCCTTATCGCCATCGGCCTTTCTTTCGGCTTTCGCGCGGGCATCTGGAACATCGGCGCCGAGGGTCAATACATCATGGGCGCGCTGGCCGCCGCCGGCACCGGCCTTGCCTTCTATCCAATGGAAGCGCGCTGGCTGATCTTCCCCTTGATGATCCTTGCGGGCTTTGCCGGGGGGATGGTCTGGGCTGCAATCCCCGCCTTCCTGCGCATCCGCTTTAAAACCAACGAGATCCTCGTCTCCTTGATGCTCGTCTATGTGGCCGAGGCCATTCAGGCGTCGATGGCGCTGAACCTCATGCGCAATCCCGATGGCCACGGCTTCCCCGGAAGCCGGAACCTGTCGCAATACCCGTCATCGGCCAACCTCGAACTGGTCGCAAATTCCGGGGTTCACTGGGGGGTCATGGCGGCGCTCACTGCGGTGATCTTTGCCTATTTCATCCTCGCCCGTCACCGCTTCGGCTTTGACGTGCGGCTTGCCGGCCAAAGCCCGCGCGCCGCAGGGTTTGCCGGTGTCGATGCCGGTCGGCTGATCTTTGTCTGTCTGCTTATCTCAGGCGCGCTGGCAGGGGCTGCGGGCATGTTCGAGGTTTCGGGCCCAGCGGGCCGTGTCAGCATCGATTTCAACGTCGGCTACGGCTTTACGGCGATCATCGTGGCCTTCCTTGGCCGCCTGCATCCGGTGGGCATCCTGATCGCCGGCCTCCTGATGGCGCTGACCTATATCGGCGGCGAGTTGGCGCAGTTGAGCCTCGGCCTTCCCGGCGCGGCGATCCAGCTGTTCCAGGGGATGCTTTTGTTCTTCCTCCTCGCGGTCGATGTCATGACCTCCTACCGCATACGCTTTGGCAAGACGGAGTAATCAGATGGACTTTTCCTCGATCAACCCGATCCTCCTTCTCGCTTCGCTCATGGTCGCGGCCACGCCGATCATCCTTGCGGCAGCGGGCGAACTTATCGTCGAGCGCGCGGGCGTTTTGAACCTCGGTGTCGAGGGCATGATGATCACCGGCGCCATCACCGGCTTCATCGCCACCGTCACCACCGGCTCGCCCTGGATCGGATTTGTCGCCGCGGCGGCGGGAGGGGCGGGGCTCTCGCTTCTCTTTGCCTTTTTGACTCAGTTCCTTCTGTCCAATCAGGTTGCCACCGGCCTTGCCCTCACCCTCTTTGGCCTCGGCCTCTCGGCGCTTCTGGGGCAGGGCTACAACGGCATCAAGGCACCCGAGTTTCCCCGGATCGATATCCCCGTGATCAGCGATATTCCGGTGCTTGGCCCGATCCTGTTCAGCCATGATCCGATGGTCTATGTGGGGATCGGCCTGATTGCCGGAACCTGGTATTTCCTGAAATACAGCCGTGCCGGCCTGATCCTTCGGGCCGTAGGTGAAAACCACGAAGCCGCCCATGCGCTGGGCTATCACGTCATCCGCATCCGTATCATGGCCATCGCCTTTGGCGGCGCCTGTGCAGGGCTTGGCGGGGCCTATATCAGCCTTGTGCGTGTTCCCCAATGGACCGACGGCATGACCGCAGGCGCGGGCTGGATTGCCCTTGCCATCGTGGTCTTCGCCTCGTGGCGGCCGTGGCGCCTTCTGATCGGCGCCTATCTCTTCGGCGGCGTCACCGTGCTCCAACTCAACCTTCAGGCGGCTGGCATTGCGATCCCTGTCGAATACCTTGCAATGTCGCCGTATATTGCAACCATCCTCGTCCTTGTGCTCATGTCGGCAGGGCGAGCGCCGGGATCCCTCGGCAAGATTTTCCATGCCTCTCGCTGAGGCCAAATTAACCGGGGCAAGGCCCCAACAAACGGGAGTTGAAAAGTGAAAAGAAGAACGCTTCTTGCCAGCGGCGCTGGCGCAGCCACATTGGCGATGATGGGCCTCCCGGCCCGCGCGCAAGACAAGACCAAGGTCGGTTTCGTCTTCGTCGGCCCGATCGGCGACGGCGGCTGGACATTTGAACACAACAACGGCCGCCTTGCCGTCGAGGCCGCCTTTGGCGATGCCGTCGAGACGGTCTATGCCGAAAACGTGCCTGAAGGCCCCGACGCCGAGCGCGTTCTGACCCAGATGGTTCTTGGCGGTGCAGACCTCATCTTCACCACTTCCTTCGGTTACATGGAATCGACGATGAACGTCGCCGCCAAGTTCCCGGATGTGAAATTCGAGCATGCCACCGGCTATCTGCGCGCCGACAACGTCTCGACCTATTCGGCCCGCTTCTACGAAGGCCGCGCGGTTCAGGGCCACATTGCCGGCAACCTGACCAAGTCGAACAAGATCGGCTACATCGGCTCTTTCCCGATCCCCGAAGTTATCCGCGGCATCAACTCGGCCTTCATCCATGCCCGCAAGGTCAACCCGGATGTCGAGTTCAAGATCGTCTGGGCCTTTACCTGGTTCGATCCGGCCAAGGAAGCCGACGCCGCCAAGGTGCTCATCGAGCAGGGCTGCGACGTGATCCTGCAGCACACCGACTCGACCGCGCCGCAGGCTGCCGCTCAGGCCGCCGGCAACGTCTATACCTTCGGCCAGGCCTCGGACATGGGCGAATACGCCCCGATGCCGCGCGTCTCGTCGATCATCGACAACTGGGCGCCCTACTATGTCGAACGCACCCAGGCTGTCATGGACGGCACCTGGACCAGCGTCGACACCTGGGACGGCATCGGCCGCGGCATGGTTGGTATCGGCGAGATTTCGGACGCTGTTCCGGCCGATGTGAAAGCCAGCGCCGAAGCCCTGCGCGACTCGATCGCTTCGGGCGCCTACCACCCGTTCACCGGCCCGCTCAACAAGCAGGACGGCTCGGCATGGCTGGCCGAGGGCGAGACCGCCGACGACGGCACCCTTGCCGGTCTTAACTTCTATGTCGAAGGCATTGACGGCGACATTCCGAGCTGATCCTCGGACCTGTTGTGAAACTCAGGCCCGTCGGTTTCCGGCGGGCCTTTTTTTATTGACCGACATCAAAGACAGGCCTTCAATCAGCATATATTAGGCTTCACAGATATAATTTCGTGCGCAACGCCGCACTCATGGGAGGGATGAACTATGGCGCATATCGTTGTCCTCGGCGCGGGACTGGGCGGCTCGATCATGGCCTACGAGCTGGCCGATGAAATCAGCAGCGGCGACAAGATCACCGTCATTACAAAAGACCCCAAGTATCACTTCGTGCCCTCCAACCCTTGGGTGGCCGTCGGCTGGCGCGACCGCAAGTCGATCTCGACCGATCTTGCCCCGACCTACAAGCGAAAGGGCATCGATTTCAAACCGGTCGCTGCCGAGAAGGTCTTTCCCGAGGAAAACCGCATCCGCCTGATCGACGGCACCGATGTGAGCTATGATTACCTCGTGATCGCCACCGGCCCCGACCTCGCCTTCGACGAGATCGAAGGCCTCGGCCCCGATGGCTTTACCCAGTCGATCTGCCACGTCGATCACGCCGAAGACGCGCACAAGGCCTTCGAGGAATTCTGCAAGAACCCCGCCCCGATCATCGTCGGCGCCGTGCAAGGCGCTTCCTGCTATGGCCCTGCCTATGAATTCCTCTTCCAGCTCGATACCGAGCTGCGCAAGCGCAAGATCCGCGACAAGGTGCCGATGACCTTCGTCACCGCCGAACCCTATATCGGCCACCTTGGCCTTGATGGCGTGGGCGATACCAAGGGCCTTCTCGAAAGCGAGATGCGCGAGCACCACATCAAGTGGATGACCTCGACCAAGGTCAAGAAGGTCGAGAAGGGCAAGATGACCGTCGAGCAGATCAACGACGACGGCTCGTCCAAAGGCGAGGTCGACCTGCCGTTCGGCTATTCGATGATGCTGCCCGCCTTCCGCGGCATTCCAGCGGTTTCCGGCATCGAGGGCCTGTCGAACCCGCGCGGCTTTACCATCGTCGACAAGCACCAGCAGAACCCCAAGTTCAAGAATATCTTCGCCGTCGGCGTCTGCGTCGCGATCCCGCCCACCGGGCCAACCCCCGTGCCTTGCGGCGTGCCGAAAACCGGCTTCATGATCGAATCGATGGTGACAGCCACCGCCAAGAACATCGGCCAGATCCTGCGCGGCCAGGAGCCGGGCCACGAGGGCACATGGAACGCCTTCTGCCTTGCCGATTTCGGCACCAAGGGCGTGGCCTTTGTCGCCCAGCCGCAGATCCCGCCGCGCAACGTCAACTGGTCGTCGCACGGGCGCTGGGTCCATACCGCCAAGGTCGCCTTCGAGAAATACTTCATGGCCAAGGTCAAGCGCGGCAAGAGCGAGACCTTCTATGAAAAGGCCGCCCTCAACGCGATGGGCATCGAAAAGCTGAAAGCCGTCCGCAAGTCCTGACCGGCGACGTTGGCGCAAGAATAACAGGGCCCGGGGGCTTGTCTTTACCCCCCGGCTCCCGCAATTTCCCGCCATGACAACCACCCTCACCACCCGTTCCGGCGCCCTCGCAGATGGCTTCCCCCTTGGCACGATGCAATTCGGCGGGCGCGCCGATGCAGTGGAAAGCCGCCGGATGTATGACGCCGCCCGCGCTGCCGGCCTCAACCACTTCGATACCGCCGTGCGCTATACCCAAGGCGAGGCGGAAAAGCTCCTCGGCGGCTTTGTCCGGCCCGAGCGCGACAAGATCTTCCTCGCCACCAAAGTGGCCTACGCGGGCGGCTGCGGGCGCGAGAACATCCGCGCCCAGTTCGACGTCTGCCGAAGCCAGCTTCGGATGGACGAGGTCGATCTTCTCTACCTCCACCGCTGGGACAATGAGACCGAGCTTGAGGAAACCTTCTCGACCCTCGCCGAGCTGCAAGAGGCGGGGCAAATCCGCCATATCGGCGTGTCGAACTATGCCGCGTGGCAGGTGATGAAGGCGCAAGCAGTGGCGCAAAGCCTCGGCACGCGGATCGACGTGATCCAGCCCATGTACAACCTCGTCAAACGGCAGGCCGAGGTCGAGATCCTGCCCATGGCGATGGATCAGAGCATGGCCGTCTGCCCCTATTCGCCCCTCGGCGGCGGCCTCCTCACCGGCAAATACGCCGCGGGCGGGACGGGCCGCCTGACTGAAGACCCGATGTATACCTCGCGCTACGGCCAGGACTGGATGCACAAGGCCGCGGCCGATTTCGCAGGCCTCGCCCGCGAACAGGGCGTGGCCCCCGCCACCCTCGCCGTGGCTTGGGTCGCGGCCCATCCCGCAAAGCCCCGCCCGATCATATCGGCCCGCTCGGCAGGCCAGCTCGCCCCCTCGCTCGCCGCCATCGGCTTCGATCTTTCGCCCGAGCTTTACGCCCGCATCGCCGCCCTGACCCCGACCCCGCCTCTCGCCACCGACCGACTGGAAGAACAATGACCGATGTCCTCGTCATTGGCGGCGGCATCGCCGGCCTCTCCGCCGCCGCGCGCCTTTCGAATTTGGGCGAAGTGCGCCTCCTCGAACGCGAAACGGCGCTTGGCTATCACACCTCCGGCCGCTCCGCCGCGCTCTTCGAGGAATGCTACGGCAAGCCCGCCGTCGTCGCCCTCAACCGCGCCAGCCACCGCTATCTGGCCGAGGCAAACGGCGGCGTCCTCTCCCCGCGCGGCCTCCTGATGATCGCCGGTGACGACCTCAAGGCCGCGTTCGACGCCGATGTGGCGGCGATGGAGCTTGCGCTGATCGACAAGGACCGCGCCCGCGCCCTCTGGCCCGATCTCAACCCCGCAAGTTTCACCATGGCCGCCTACGGCGCCCACGCCTGGGACATCGACACCGACCGCCTGATGCAGAACTTCGCCCGCGAAGTTCGGGCAAACGGCGGCACGATATCGACCAAGGCCGAGGTCCGCGCCATCCGCAAGACCCGCAGCGATTGGGAGGTCGAGCTGACCACGGGCGAGACGATCACCGCCCAGATCCTTGTCAACGCCGCCGGATCCTGGGCCGACAGGGTCGCTGAAATGGCCGGCATCCCGACAATCGGCTTCACCCCCTACCGCCGCTCCATGGGCCGCATCCCCGCCCCCGGCGGCGCCGATGTCTCGGGCTGGCCGATGATCTTCGGCGCGGGCGAGACATGGTACGCCAAGCCCGACGCCGGCGCCCTCATCGTCTCGCCTGCCGAAGAGGTCCTGATGGAACCGCATGACGCCTTCGCCGACGACATGACCCTCGCCGAAGGCATCGCCCGCTACGAAGAGCATATGCAAACGCCCGTCACCCGGCTCCTCTCAAGCTGGGCGGGCCTGCGCACCTTCGCGCCCGACCGCCAACTCGTCCTCGGCCCCGATGCCCGCGATCCAAGCTTCGTCTGGTCCGCCGGCCAAGGCGGCTACGGCTTCCAGACAAGCCCCGCCGCAAGCGCGCTCGTGGCCGATCTCGTCGCCGGCCGCCAACCCGAGCTAGACGGAAAAACCGTCGCGGCCCTCTCGCCCGCCCGCTTCGCCTGATCTTCTTTTGGCCCGAAATACTCCGCGGGGGTCCGGGGGCGCGAAGCCCCCGGCCTATCCGTTAGCCGTCCACGCGGATATTGGCGTTGGCGGGATCGTAGGGGCTGTCCTGCACCACCTCGGCATCCCACAACTCGCGCATCATCCGCACCTTGAGCTTGGTGCCCACCTCGGCCTTCTCGACCGACACATAGCCCATGCCGATCTGCTTGCCGAAGACCACCGAGTAGCCGCCCGACGTCAGACGCCCGACCTTCGCCCCCGTCGCCGGATCAATCAGCGCCTCCTTGCCCCAAGGGTCGGCATCCGCCGGCCCGTCGATCAGCACGGTCACGCATTTGGAACGGATACCCGTGGCCTCCATCGCCGCCTTGCCGTGGAAGTCCTTCGACAGATCCACAAACCGCGGCAAATCGGCCTCAAGCGGGGTCGCGTCACGGCCCAGTTCGGTCCCGAAGGCGCGATAGCTCTTCTCCTGCCGCAGCCAGTTCTGCGCCCGCGCGCCCACAAGCTTCAGCCCGTGCTTGGCGCCAGCCGCCATCAGCTGATCCCAGAGATAGCGCTGCATCTCGATCGGGTGATGCAACTCCCACCCCAGCTCGCCCGTATAGGCCACACGGATCGCATCGACCGGACACATCCCCAATTCGATCCGCTGCGCCGAAAGCCACGGGAAGCGCTTGTTCGACAGCGCGCTCTCCGGATCGGCATCCTTGATCAGCTCTTTCAGAACATCGCGCGATTTCGGCCCGGCAATGGCGAAAACGCCATATTGGGTCGTCACGTTCTGGATCTCGATATAGCCAAACTCAGCCGCCTTGTCCTCGGCCGCCTTGCGCAGGAAATCCGCGTCATAGTCGGTCCAGGCACCGGCCGAGACGAGGTAATAGTCGTTCTCGCCGCGCCGCACGATCGTGTATTCCGTCCGCGTCGTCCCGGCAGCCGTCAGCGCATAGGTCAGGTTGATCCGGCCGATCTTGGGCAGCTTGTTGCAAGTGAACCAGTCAAGGAAGGCGGTCGCGCCGGGGCCTTTGACGACGTGCTTGGTGAAGGCGGTTGCATCAATCACGCCCACGCCCTCGCGGATCGCCTTGGCCTCTTCGACCGCATATTGCCACCAGCCGCCACGGCGGAAGCTGCGGGCATTGTGATCGAAATCCTCCGCCGCATCGAGAGGCCCGTAATAGTTGGGCCGCTCCCAGCCATTCACCTGCCCGAACTGCGCGCCCAGCGCTTTCTGGCGATCATAGACGGGTGCTGTGCGCAAGGGCCGGCAGGCCTCGCGCTCTTCGTCGGGGTGGTGCAGGATATAGACGTGCTCATAGCACTCCTCGTTCTTGCGCGCCCCGTATTCGGTCGTCATCCACGAGCCGTAACGCTTGGGATCAAGGCTCGCCATGTCGATCTCGGCCTCGCCCTCGACCATCATCTGCGCCAGATAATAGCCTGTGCCGCCCGCGGCGGTGATCCCGAAGGAGAAGCCCTCGGCCAGCCACATATTCCGCAGGCCCGGAGCGGGGCCGACAAGCGGGTTGCCATCGGGCGTATAGCAGATCGGCCCGTTGAAATCGTCCTTCAGGCCCACCGTCTCCGACGAGGGGATGCGGTGGATCATCGACATATATTCCTCTTCGATCCGCTCCAGATCGAGCGGGAAAAGGTCGGCGCGGAAGCTGTCGGGCACGCCATATTCAAACCGCGCCGGAGCGTTGCGCTCATAGGGCCCGAGGATCCAGCCGCCGCGCTCTTCGCGGACATACCACTTGGCATCGGCATCCCGCAAAACCGGATGCTGTGGATTGCCTGCCTCACGATAGGCGACCAGCTCGGGATCCGGCTCGGTGACGATATACTGGTGCTCAACCGGTATCGCCGGAATACGGAGGCCCAGGAGCTTCGCGGTGCGTTGGGCGTGATTGCCGGTGGCGGTAACGACATGTTCGGCGGTGATCACAACCTGCTCGTCCGAAGGCAGAAGGTTGCCGCCCTTTTCGACCATCTTGGTGCAGGTCACGCGCCATTCCGACCCGGTCCAGACATAGCCATCGACCTGCCACTTGCGCTCGATGATCACGCCACGCTGCCGCGCACCCTTGGCCATCGCCATGGTCACATCGGCCGGGTTGATATAGCCGTCCTGCGGATGGAAAAGCGCGCCTCTGAGGTCTTCGGTGCGCACCAAGGGCCAGCGCTCCTTGATCTGCGCGGGCGTCAGGAACTCGTGATAGACATCCGCGGTCTCGGCGACCGAGGAATAGAGCATGAACTCGTCCATCCGGTCCTGGGACTGGGCCATGCGCAGATTGCCCACCACATAGAAACCGGCGTTGAGCCCGGTCTCTGCCTCGAGCGCCTTGTAATAATCGACCGAATATTTGTGGATGTGGGTCGTTGCATAGCCCATGTTGAAGAGCGGCAAGAGGCCCGCAGCGTGCCAGGTCGAACCCGAGGTCAGTTCGTCCCGCTCCAAAAGCATCACATCCTCCCAGCCCGCCTTGGCGAGGTGATAGGCGATCGAGGTGCCGATGGCGCCACCGCCAACGACAAGGGCTTTGACATGGGTCTTCATCGCGCGACTCCCGTAGAATGAATTGCCCGCAATCTGTCGCAAACTGGGGTTCAAAGCGAGAGCCAGCCGACGCCTCACAGATCAAAACCGACTTGCGGGACGGAAGCCGGGGCAAGGGGGCTGTCTGCCCCCTCTGCGGCAAGCCGCATTCACCCCCGAGAGTATTTCAGGCCAAAAGAATTCCCCGCTTCTTTTGGCGGCAAATACTCCGGGGGAGTCTCCGCAAGGAGACGGGGGCAGAGCCCCCTGCGCGCGAGCAGTTGTTCCCATCGCTGCGAGCGCATATCAACAGGACAACCAGAAGGAGCCGCAATGCAGATTTGCCGGACAGTCGCCGATATCCGCGCCGCCGTCGCCCAATATCGCCGCGATGGCGCAACGATCGGGCTGGTCACGACGATGGGCGCGCTGCACGCGGGGCATATGCAGCTTGTGGCCGAGGCCAAGGGTACGCACGATCGGGTGATTGCCACGATCTTTGTCAACCCGACCCAATTCGGCAATCCGGCTGACCTTGAGAGCTATCCCCGCACCGAGGCGGCCGATCTTGCGATGCTCGAGGCGGCGGGAGTATCGGCAGCATTCATCCCGCAGGTTTCGGAAATCTATCCCGCAGGCGACGAGACCATCGTCGAGACCACGCGGCTTGCGAATATGCTGCATGGCCTTGTCCGGCCAGGGCATTTCCGGGGTGTGGCCACGGTGGTCTGCAAGCTCTTCAACATCATTCAGGCCGACGCCGCCTATTTCGGCGAAAAGGACTACCAGCAGCTACAGGTGATCCGCCGGATGGTGCGCGATCTGCATATGCCGGTCCAGATTTTCGGCGTCGCCACAGTGCGCGAGGCCGATGGGCTCGCCATGTCGTCGCGCAATGTGCGGCTCACGCCCATGGATCGCGCGGCGGCGGTTTGCTTGTCCCGAGCGCTGGATGCCGCCGAGAAGGCAGCGGGAGCGGGAGCAAGCGTTGCCGAAATCGACGACGCGATGCGCGCTGTCATTGCAGCCGAACCGCGCGGGCGGTTGGTCGCCATCGATATCGTCGAAGCTGGAACGCTCGCCCCCGTGGGGGGCGTTCCAGCCGGAGACATCGCCATCATGCTGTCCGTGGCCTTCGGGCCCGAGGACAACCCCGTTCTGCTGATAGACCAGAGGGAGATCAGAAAATGAGCAGCCAACCCCAGCAAATCCGCCGGAATACCGTTCCGATGATTGCAAAACGAAAAGGCGGCGAGCCGATCGTTTCCCTCACCTCCTATCACGCCCATACCGCGGCGATCGTTGACAGATACGCCGATTTCATCCTTGTGGGCGACAGTCTTGGCATGGTCATGCACGGGATGGAATCGACCGTGGGGGTGCCCTTGGATCTGATGATCATGCATGGCAAGGCGGTCGTGCGCGGCACGAAAAAGGCGCTCATTGTCGTCGACATGCCCTTCGGCACCTATGAGGAAAGCCCCAACATGGCCTTCCGCAATGCCGCCAAGGTGATGAAGGAAACCGGCTGCGGCGCGATCAAGCTCGAGGGTGGCAAGCGCATGGCCGAGACCATCCGCTTCCTTGTCGAGCGGGGCATTCCGGTCATGGCGCATATCGGCCTCACGCCGCAATCGAGCCATGTGATGGGCGGCTTCAAGACCCAAGGCCGCGACGAGGACAGCTGGCACCTGCACGAGGAAGACGCCCGCGCCGTGACCAATGCCGGCGCCTTTGCCGTGGTGCTTGAGGGCATGGTCGAGCCGCTCGCCGCCAGGATCACCCGCCAGATCGACATTCCCACGATCGGCATCGGCGCCTCGGCCGAGTGCGACGGGCAGATTCTTGTCCTTGAGGATATGCTGGGCCTCAACCCCTGGACCCCGAAATTCGTCAAGGTCTACGGTCAGCTTGGCCCGATGATCGAAGACTCGGTCCGCCGCTATGCCGAAGAGGTCAAGACCCGCGCCTTCCCGACCGAGGATCAGGTCTACCGCTAGGGAAAACGGGGGCTTTTCAGCCTTGATAACATATATGTTAGTTTCCTAATATATATGGTTGAAAGCCCCTCCCCGCGGGTCTAGGGAAACTCCGAAACAAAGGAGTTCCCCATGAATTACACCAGCAAGTTCCAAACCCTTGCCGATGCCGCCCGCGCCCGTGTGGCCGAGGCCGCTCCGGCCGATGTTGCCGCCCTGATGGCCGAGGGCGCTGTCGCCCTCGACATCCGCGATCCCGACGAGCACGCTGCAGGCCATATCCCCGGCTCGCTCAACATCAGCCGTGGCAAGCTCGAGATGAACGTCGAGGGCAAGATTGCCGACCTCGACACGGTGATCCTGTGCTATTGCAACGCCAACAACCGTGGCGCCCTTTCGGCGGCCAGCCTGCGGGACATGGGCTATAAGAACGCCCGTTTCATCGCCGGTGGCCTCAACGCCTGGAAGGCGCTGAACGGGGCCAGCTAGGCCCAGGCTGACAGGTTTTGACACAATCCGTGACAGGCCCCTGTATTGCTGCGGGGGCCTGTTTCATTCATTGCCCCTTGGCGCCTGAATTGCGCCTAGTTATGGGGTAACCACCAATGTTGAGACGAGAATTTCTTGTTGTTTCTCTGGGGTTTGTGGCGGCTTGCGCGCCGCTGCCAGACACCAATCCGCTCGGCCGTGATGCCCGCAAGAGCCTCACGATTTCTGCTGTAGAGGTCTCGACCTCGGGCACGGGTTTTGAAAGCGTCCGCGCCGCCGATCATTCAAGCGCGCTTGCGCCTGATCTGAAGGCGGTTCTTGAGCGCGAATTCTCTGATCGCATGGCGCCGGGTGGGCCGAAACTCGTGGTCGATGTGACCCGCATCAACCTTGCCGGCGCCACGACCACCGCATTTGGCCGCGACAAATCGCAGATGCAGGGCGCTGTGCGCCTCGTCGACGGCAATGGCGCGACGGTTGCCTCCTATTCGATTCAGGTGGTCGCCGGGGATGCCTCGGGGTCGACCGCCGGCGCGATCTGGAGCTCTGCCATCAAATCGGCCGATCAGTATTATCGCGCGCTCGTCGTCGGTTTTGCCCGCGACACGCGCGAGCAAATCCTTGGCGGCGATCTGCCGGGGGGCCGCCTTTTGCGGGAGCTGTCAAACTAGCCCTGTAAGCGTCGCCCCCGGGCCAACCGGGGCGACGCCCCTGCACCTACGCCACAGTCAGAACCGTCATCATGCCGCTTTGCAAATGCGCCATGTGGTGACAGTGGAGCATCCAGTCAGCGCTTTCTCCGGCATCGAAGGCAATCGTCACCGAAGCCATCGGCGGCACATAGACCGTGTCGCGCCGCGCACCGTTGAGCGGGCGGCCGTTCAGCCCCACCACCTGATAGTGATGCCCGTGCAGGTGCATCGGGTGGCCCATCATCGACATATTGTGGAACATGATCTCGACCCGTTCGCCCGAGGCGCATTCGACGGGCAGATAGTCAGGCCAGACCTGCCCGTCGATCGACCAGCTATAGGGCATCATCGCGCCGCTCAGCATCATCATATAACCGCGATTCAGCGGGCGAGACGCAAGCGGGTTGAGGGCCTCGAACATCGCTTCCTGCGCCAGATCGAGGTCGAAGGCGGGGGCCGCCGCATCGGCCTTGGCCGACACCTTGCGCACCTCGGCGCCGGGGGTGGCAAGAATGATCCCGGTCTGCTCGCGCGCGCCTTCCCGCAGCGCGAGGATCGGCCAGGCGCCGCCGCCCTCGGGCAGGTCGATCAAGAGGTCGATCCGCTGCGCCATGACAAGGCCCCAGCGGCTGCCGCTGACAGGCACGACGGGCTGGCCGTCAACAGCCACGACCTGCGCCGCAAGGGTGCCGGTGTCGATCCAGAAAACCGTCGCCGCCGAGGCGTTGACGATCCGCAGGCGGATGCGCCCGCCCGCCTCGACCGAGACCACATCGGGATCGCTCAATGTGCGGTCATTGGCGAGATAGGCGTCGAATTCGATGTCGTTGAGGTCCATTCCTCCCATCGCGCCATGGTTCATCATGCCCGACATCCCCGACATCCCTCCCATCGTATGCCCATCACCGGCCACAATGCCCAGCTCCTCAAAGATCTCCTCCGGGCTGCGGAACGAGAAATCGTGCAGGAACATGACAACCTCCTGACGGTCCTCCGCCACCTCCTCGGCGCGCCGCACGATCAAGGGCGCGGCCAGAAGCTGCATCTCGTGCGAGGGGATATGGGCGTGCATCCAATGGGTGCCTGGGGCTGTCGCATAGTCGTAATCGCGCGCCTCGCCGGGGCGGAGCAAGGGCGCGGGCATATCGGGAACGCCGTCCTGCACATTGGGCGGGATTTGCCCGTGCCAGTGGATCAGCGTCGGCTCTCCAAGCCGGTTTTCAAGCCGGACCGAGAAGGCATCGCCCTCGTCGAAAGTCAGGCCCGTCTGGCCCGAGGCATTCACGAGCCCCAGGACCGTGGCCGCGCGCCCGTCGATATCGAGGGTGCGTGTGGTTGCAAGAAGGCTGCGCCGTTCGGGGGCGGCCATGCCGGGCAGGGGAAAGGTTGCGCCAAGAAGGCTCGCGGAAGACGCAGCGAGAAAGCCGCGCCGGGAAATGGAATGAGTCATGTCGACCTCAGGGTTCGGCCACAGGGGGCCGGAGAATGGGAAATGCTACGAAGGCTTCAACCCATCCGCCAAGGCGGCCGCCCGGCCCATTCGATATTATGGCCGACCAGACGCCCGGCCGCAGGCATCGCCGCCAGACCGACGAGCAGCCGCAAAGGCAGGGCTATGGGGGTTGGCACGACCTCGACGAAAGCCATACAGGCCAGAACACAACTCGCATGATCCGGCATCGGCTGGTCGTGACCCGAATGATCGGCGCTATGGCTTGGCGCTGCGGGAAGCATCGTCGGGCCATGCTGGGCCACGACCGTCAGGGCCAGCGCCAGCACCAGCGCAAGCCACATGGCGATCTTCAGAGGATCAAAAACCCGCTCTCCCATGGCGCGAGACTAGCCGCCGCCCCGATCCTCGCAAGCCACGTTTGCGTGACACAGGGCCGCAGCCCCCTAGAGCATTCCCGGCACGACAAGATCGGGCGGGCGGTGGCCGTCGGCGAAGGTCTTGATGTTGATGATGACCTTCTCGCCCATCTCGGCGCGGCCCTCGACCGTGGCCGAGCCCATATGCGGCAAAAGGACGACGTTGTTCAGCTCGCGCAGGCGCGGGTTGATCGCGGCGCCGCGTTCAAACACATCGAGGCCCGCCCCCGCGATCTCGCCCGCGCGCAGCATCCGCGTCAGCGCGTTCTCGTCGATCACCTCGCCACGGCTTGTGTTGACGATCACCGCCGAGGGCTTCATCAGCTTCAGGCGGCGGGCGTTCATCAGGTGGAAGGTCGCCGGCGTATGCGGGCAGTTGATCGACAGGATATCGACCCGGCTCACCATCTGATCAAGGCTTTCCCAATAGGTCGCGTCCACATGATCCTCGATCTCGGGGCGCAGGCGCTTGCGGTTGTGGTAATGCACCGACATGCCAAAGGCGCGCGCCCGCTTGGCCACGGCAAGGCCGATCCGGCCCATGCCAAGGATGCCAAGGCGCCGCCCTGCAATCCGCCCACCCAGCATGGCGGTCGGCGCCCAGCCGGCCCATTCGCCGCTTTGCATCAGCGCCAGGCCCTCGGGGATGCGGCGGGTCACCGCCAGAAGGAGCGCCAGCGTCATGTCAGCCGTATCTTCGGTCACGACACCGGGCGTGTTGGCGACGAGAATCCCCCGCTGCCGCGCGGTATGCACGTCGATATGGTCGACGCCCGATCCGAAATTGGCGATCAGCTTGAGCCTGTCGCCCGCCTGCGCCAGAAGCCGCTGGTCGATCTGGTCGGTGAGCGTCGGCACCAGAACATCCGCCCCCTGCATCGCCGCCGCCAGCTGTTCGCGGGTCATCGGCGTGTCATCATCGCGCAGGGTCACGTTGAAGAGCTCTTTCATCCGGGTCTCGACCACTTCGGGCAACCGTCGCGTGACGACAACACTCAGTTGCTTGCCTGGCATGAAACACTCTCCCGCGCTTTGCATATTCCGGTCTTTAGTGGCAGATTGCCCTTCAAGGCCGCGGGGCACAAGAGCACCCGAGACGAGAAGGCCAAAGAGCAGCAATCAAGGGCAGGACAATGACGTCGCTCGCGCATTTCTTTAGGGTCTGGGCCCTTGCCGTCGCCGTCCTTCTTGGCGGCGCTGCGCTTGCACAGGAAAGCCCCGCCGCCGATCCGGGCCGTGGCCCTGTCACCAACCTGCCCCTGCCGCGCTATGTCTCGCTGAAATCCGCCGAGACCAACGTCCGGCGCGGCCCTTCGCTCACACACCGGATCGACTGGATCTACAAACGCGCCGACCTTCCGGTCCAGATCATCGCGGAATACGAGAACTGGCGGCGGATCGTCGATCGCGACGGGCTTGGCGGCTGGGTTCACTTTACGCTCCTGTCGGGCGAACGCACGGTCCTGATCGACGAGGATCAGACACCCGTCCGCTCGCGCCCCGAGCCGGATGCTCCCGAGGTCGCTGTTTTCGAGGCGGGCGTCATTGCCTTCCTTGGCGCCTGCGAGATCGACTGGTGCCGGATCGGGGCAGGCGGCTACAAGGGCTGGGCGCTCAAGACAGCGCTTTGGGGCGTGGACGCGGACGAGCTGCGCGAATAATCTCGGCAGACAGCCCCGGAGCACGCATGAACCGCACCGATCACACGCGCCTCAACCTTTCGGCCGGAGTCCTCTCGGTTCTGGTCGCCTTCGTTCTGGTGATCGCCAAGCTCTGGGCGCTCAGTGAAACCGGGGCGCTTTCGGTCGCCGCCACGCTGGCCGACAGCGCGATGGACCTGATGATGTCTCTGGGTGGCCTCGCCGCCATCGCCTATGCCGCCAAACCCGCCGACGAGGATCACGCCTTCGGCCATACCTCGGCCGAAGACCTTGCCGCGCTGGCGCAATCTTTGTTCATCATCGCTTCGGCCGGTGTGATCACCTTTGCCGCTGTCATGCGCCTTTTGGCGGGCGATAGCGTCATGCCGCAGCAGGAGGAGAAGGGCATTGCCGTTGTCGTCTTTGCGATCGTCGTGACTGGCGGGCTTGTGTTCTGGCAGCGGCGCGTCGCGGTCAAGACCGGCAACAAGGTCGTGGCGGCCGACAGCCTGCATTACATCGGCGATATGGTTCCCAACCTCGGCGCCGTGGTCGCGCTCTATGCCTCGTCGCGGTTCGGCCTCAACGAGATCGACTCGGTCGTCGCCATTGGAGCCGCGCTCTTCATGGCCTTCGGCGCGATCCGCATCGGCAAGGCGGCGTGGGATGCGCTGATGGACAGGCGGGCTGATCCGGCGATGCTCGAAGGGATCGCCAAGATCGCCGGAAGCTATCCCGGCGTGCATGGCTTTCACGACCTGAAAAGCCGTCAGGCAGGCAGCCGCGTTTTCGTCAACCTGCATATCGAGCTAGACGGTGATCAGACCCTGACCGAAGCCCACGCCATCGGCGCCGGGCTCCGCCGCGCGATCATCGCGGCCTATCCCAACGCCGATGTGCTCATTCACAAGGATCCGCTCGGGGATCCCGGCGACGATTAGGCCCGGTCAGCCTAGGCAACGTCCAGAAGCCCGCGCCCTTTCAAAAGCGGCTCGACCCCCGGCATCCGGCCGCGGAAGCGGGTGTAGAGGTCTGCCGCCTCTTCCGAACCGCCCGCCGAGAGGATGTTCTTCTCAAGGCTCGCGGCCAGCGCGGCGTCGAACGGATCGCCCACCTCTTCGAAGGCGGCAAAGGCGTCGGCGTCCATCACTTCCGACCACATGTAGCTGTAATAGCCGCTGGAATAGCCGTCGCCGGTAAAGACATGGGCGAAATGCGGGGTCGCGTGGCGCATCCGTATCGCATGGGGCATCCCGATTTCCTCAAGAACCTCGGCCTGTTTCTGCATCGGATCGGCAGGCGGCGGGCCATCGTGGAAGGCCAGATCGACCAGCGCCGAAGAAACGAATTCGACCGTCTGGAAGCCCATGTCATAGGTCGTGGCCGCCAAGAGCCGGTCGAGCAGCGCCTTGGGCATCGGCTCGCCGGTTTCGGCATGGGTGGCGAATTCCGAGAGAACCTCGGGCACCTCGAGCCAGTGTTCGTAAAGCTGGCTCGGCAGCTCGACGAAATCGCGGGCGACGCTGGTGCCCGAGATCGATTCGTAGGTCACGTTCGACAGCATCTGGTGCAGCGCGTGGCCGAACTCGTGGAACAAGGTCCGCGCGTCGTCATACGACAGAAGCGCCGGATCGCCCGCGCCCGGCTTGGCGAAATTGCAGACGTTGACGACGATCGGGCGCACATCGCCCGAAAGCCGCTGCTGGGCGCGCATGGCCGAACACCACGCGCCCGAGCGCTTGGAGCCACGGGCGAAATAGTCGCCCACGAAAAGTGCGATATGTTCGCCCCCGCGCGTCACGTTCCAGTGGCGGACATCGGGGTGATAGAAGGGGCCCTCGGCGGGCGCGAATTCAAGGCCGAAAAGGCGGTTCGCGCAGGCGAAGGCGGCTTCGATCATCCGGTCGAGCTGGAAATAGGGCTTGATCTCCGACTCGTCGAGATCGTGCTCGGCCTTGCGCCGCTTTTCCGAATAATAGCGCCAGTCCCAAGCCTCGAGCGGGCCGGAGAAGCCGTCGGCATGAAGCATCGCCTCAAAAACCTTGGCGTCAGTCAGCGCGGATTTCTTCGCAGGCTCCCAAACCCGCATCAGAAGATCGCGCACCGCCTCGGGCGTGCCGGCCATTTCCGTCTCTAACTTGTAGTCCGAGAAGGTCTCATAGCCCAAAAGATTGGCCCGTTCGGCCCGCAGCTTCAGCGTTTCGCCCGCAATCCCGCGGTTGTCCGTCTCGCCGCCATTGGCGCCCCGCGCGACCCAAGCCTCATAGGCCTTTTCGCGCAATTCGCGGCGCGGGCTGAATTGCAGGAACGGCACGATGAGCGAGCGCGACAGCGTCACCACCGGCCCGCCCGCGCCCTTCTCCTCGCCCGCCGCCTCGGCGGCATGGACGACGAAATCGGGAAGGCCAACAAGGTCGTCTTGCCCGAGGGGCATGAACCAACCGCTTTCATCGGCGAGAAGGTTCTGGGTGAACTCTGTGCCAAGCACGGCGAGGCGGGATTTCACGTCCTTGAGGCGCTCGGCCTCCGCCCCTTCAAGAAGCGCCCCCGAGCGGACAAAGCCGCGCCGCGTGAGCATCAGAACGCGGGATTGCTCGTCCGAAAGGCCAAGCGCGTCTTTCTTCTGCCAAAGCGCGTCGATCCGCGCGAAAAGTGCGGCGTTCGAGGCCACCTCGGAGCTATAGGCCGACAGTTTCGGCGCAAACTCGCGCTGGAGCGCTTGACGGGCCGGATTGCTGTCGGCTCCGGCCAGCGCATAGAAAGCGCCGAGAATGGCGCTGAGGTGCTCGTCGGCGAGTTCCAGAGCCTCAATGGTATTGGCGAAGGTCGGCTCGTCTTGGTTTGCGGTGATCGCGGCGATGGCGGCGCGGGCCTCGGCGAGGGCGGCATCGACAGCGGGGCTGAAATCTTCGTCTTTGATCTTGTCGAACGGGGGCAGGCCAAAGGGCGTCTGCCACTCTTCCAGAAGAGGATTGGTCATTCGTGGGGTCTCCTTGCTGCGGCGGAGGCTATCCCTCGATCCGGGGATGATCCAGACCGCAAATCGGACAATCGGCGCGGCGGGAGAGCTTCATCACGCGGGTCTCGGCATAGAGCCCGTCATAGATCATCATCCGCCCGCGCAGGCCCTCGCCCGCGCCCACGATCGCTTTCACCGCCTCGAGCGCCATCATCGAACCGACAACGCCCGGCAATGGCCCCGCCACCCCCGCCACCGCGCAGCTCGGCGCAAGGCCGGGCGCGGGCGCTTCGGGGAAAACGCACTGATAGCAAGGCGCGCCATGCGCGGGATCATAGAGGCTGATCTGCCCTTCCCATTGGGTGATCGCTGCCGAAATCAGGGGCTTTTTCAGCGCCACACAGGTTGCGTTGACGAGATAGCGGGTCTCGAAATTGTCGGTTCCATCAAGAACAAGGTCATAGGGCGCGATGGTGCTTTCGGCATTCTCGCGCGTCAGCTTGGACTGGATCGGAAAGACCTTGATGAAGGGGTTGAGGTCGGTCATCGCCTTGGCAGCAGAAAGAACCTTGGCCGTGCCGATCCGGTCGTCGGTATGGATCACCTGCCGTTGCAGGTTGGTGCCATCGACCACGTCATCGTCGATCACGCCGATCGAGCCGACCCCCGCCGCCGCGAGATAGAGAAGCGCAGGCGAGCCGAGGCCGCCAGCGCCCACCACCAAGACCTTCGCCTCCTTGAGCCGCTTCTGCCCCACCCCGCCGATCTCGCGCATGATCATGTGGCGGGCATAGCGATGCAGCTCGGTCTCGCTGAAAGTGCCGGCCTGAGGGGGCGCGGCCTCGGCCTGATGCGCCCGTTCGCGCAGGCGCAAAAGGACGAAGCGGTAGCCAGTGGCCAGCGCTGCAAAGCCGAAGATCAAGAGCCAGAGACGCAGATCGCCGCCCGTCGCCTGCCGCAGGGGATGCCCATCGGGCAGGATCAGATGCCCCAGCATCACCGCCGCCATCAAAATGCCGATCATCGTCCAGCGGGCGCGATGCGGTGCACCCATCGCCATGCCGATCCACCAAAGGACGGCCGCAATGGCGAAAACGAGGATCATCGGCCAACCCCGGTCGAGCCAAAGCCGCCGGCGCCGCGCGCGGTCTCGTCGAGGCTCTCGGCCAGATCAAAGGCCGCCTGCACCACAGGCGCCACAATCAGTTGGGCAATCCGGTCGCCGTGGGCGATGTGGAAGGGCTCGGCCCCGAGGTTCACAAGGATCACCCCCAAGGGCCCGCGATAGTCGCTGTCGATGGTGCCCGGCGGATTGGCGACCGTGACGCCATGTTTGAGCGCCAGCCCGGATCGCGGCCGCACCTGAACCTCGAACCCCGCCGGAATCGCCATGCGCAGGCCCGTGGGCAAAAGTGCCCGCGCACCGGGGGCAAGCGTTATCCCATCGCGCCGCTCGGGCGGGAAATTGGCACAGACATCGGCCCCGGCGGCGCCGGCGGTCTGATAGGCGGGAAGCGGCAGGCTTTGGTCGGCTTCGGGGAGCCAGGCGAGGGTCACGGTCGGGGTCATTGGTCCACCCTCAGCCTTTGAGCAGCGTCTCGGCGATCCGCGCCGCGAGCTTGCGCGCCACATCGCCCTTGCCCATGCGCGGCCAATCCTCGGCCCCGCCTTCGCTGATCAGGGTCACGGCGTTTTCCGCCCCGCCCATGATTCCCGTCTCGGGCGAGACATCATTCGCCACGATCCAGTCGCAGCCCTTGCGCTTGCGCTTGGCGGCCGCGTTGGCCGCGACATTCTCCGTCTCGGCGGCAAAGCCCACGACCAGCGCGGGCCGACCCGTCTTCAGCTTCGAGACCTCGGCCAGAATATCGGGGTTCTCGGCAAAGCTCAGGTTCGGCAGGCCCTTGCCATCCTTCTTGATCTTCTGATCCGAGCGCGAAGCCACGCGCCAATCGGCCACCGCCGCCGCCATCACCGCCGCCTCCGCCGGAAGCGCGGCCATCACGGCGTCGTGCATCTCTTGCGCTGTCTCTACCCGCACGGCGCGCACGCCCGCAGGCGCAGCCACTGTCGCGGGACCGGTGACGAAGGTCACATCCGCCCCAAGCTGCACCAGCGCCGCCGCGATCGCCGCGCCCTGCGCGCCCGACGAGCGGTTGGCGATATAGCGCACCGGATCAATCGGCTCATGCGTCGGCCCCGAGGTCACCAGTACGTGCCGCCCCTTGAGCGGCCCATCGGCCAAGACCTTTTCAATCGCGGCGACGATCTCGAGAGGCTCGGCCATCCGCCCCGGCCCGTATTCGCCGCAGGCCATGTCGCCCTCGTTCGGGCCGACGAACAGGATGCCGTCGTCCTTCAGCCGCGCGATGTTGCGCTGGGTCGCCGTGTGGGTCCACATCCGCACGTTCATCGCCGGAGCAATGAGCACGCGCTTGTCGGTCGCAAGAAGAAGCGTCGAGGCCAGATCGTCCGCCTGCCCGCCCGCCATTTTCGCCATCAGATCGGCCGTGGCCGGCGCCACAACGATCAGATCGGCGGCACGGCTCAGCTCGATATGCCCCATCTCCGCCTCGGCGGTCAGATCCAAGAGATGCTCATGCACCTTCGCCCCCGCCAGCGCCGAGACCGACAGAGGCGTGACGAAAGCCGCGCCCCCCTTGGTCAGCACCGGCGTAACGCGACAGCCCCGCTCGCGCAGGCGGCGGATCAGGTCGAGCGACTTATAGGCGGCGATGCCGCCTGAAATGATCAGCAGGATATGTTTGCCACTCAGCATGATCGGCCCTCTGGGTTCGCCCCCGAAACTAGGGGCAATACGCCCCCGAGGCCAGCCCCGAGATACGCAAGCCCGCTTGTCATTCGCCGCAAGCCTTCCGATAGTCGGCAAGGACCTGAAAGGAGCGCCCATGGGCCTTGGCAAACTCACACTCGTTCTGGGCGGCGCGGCCTCGGGCAAATCGGCCCGCGCCGAGGCGCTCATCGTGGCGAGCGGCCTGTCGCGGGTCTATGTCGCCACGGCGCAAGCCTTTGACGACGAGATGGAAGACAAGATCCTGCGCCATCAGGAGATGCGTGGCCCCGATTGGCGCACCGTGGAAGAGCCGCTCGATATCGCGGCCGCGCTTGAGGGCGTGCGCGAGGGCGAGGCGGTGCTCCTCGATTGCGTGACGCTGTGGCTCTCGAACCACCTTCTCGAAGAAAGCGACCTAGAGGCCGAGACCGAGCGCCTCCTCGCCGCACTGGACGCCTGCCCCGCGCCCGTCGTGGTCGTCTCGAACGAGGCGGGCATGGGCGTTGTCCCCGATACCTCGCTTGGCCGCCGCTTCCGCAATGCCCAAGGGCGGCTGAACCAAGAGCTTGCCGCGCGGGCCGAACTCGTCATGGCGGTCATGGCGGGCCTGCCGATGGTGCTCAAAGGGCGGCTGCCGGAATGACCCGCTTCTGGTGGGTGCGCCACGGGCCGACGCATGAGAAGGCTTTTGTCGGCTGGCGCGATGTGCCCGCCGACCTGTCGGACATCGCCCGCATCGCCCGCCTTGATGCACACCTGCCAAAAGGCGCGCTCCTAGTCTCGTCCGACCTTGTCCGCGCCTCCGCCACCGCCGCAGCGCTAGCCAATGGACGCGAGGCGCTGCCCGCAGATCCGGCCCTGCGCGAGATCAATTTCGGCGCTTGGGATGGCCTCCACTGGTCCGAAGCCTCGGCCCGCGATCCCGACCTGACCCGCGCCTTCTGGGAGACCCCCGGCGATATCGCCCCGCCCGACGGCGAAAGCTGGAACGCCGTCGCCGCCCGCGTGGATGGGTTTGTCGCACAGATCCTCGCGGCCCATCCGGGGCGCGACATCGTCGCCGTCGCACATTTCGGGGTGATCCTCACCCGCGTCCAGCAGGCGGGCGGCCTGACCGCCCAAGCCGCCCTTGCCCACAGTGTCGAACCGCTTTCCGTGACACAGACCGAGCATACCGCCGCGGGCTGGCATTTGGGCGAAATCGGCACTTGCCCCTGATCGGGGCGGCCGTCCATTTTGCGCCAACTTCACGGGGGCTTGCATGACCTACGATCTCTACATTGGTGATCCGAGCTTTTCGAGCTGGTCCCTGCGCGGCTGGCTGATATTCGAGAAATTCGGCATCCCCTACCGCCAGCATTTGCTTGGCATCTATGATGGAAGGCCGAACGCCGAACTCGCCGAACTTTCCCCGACCCGCCTCTTGCCGCTTATGCGGACGCCTGACGGCATTCTCGTCGGCGACACGCTGGCGATAGCCGAGACCCTCGTCGAGCGGCACCCCGAGAACGGCCTCTGGCCCGCCGACCCCGCCGCGCGTGGCCTTGCCCGCTGGATGGCTGCCGAGATGCACTCGGGCTTCGGCGCCCTGCGTTCGGCCTGCCCGATGCAGCTTCTCCATGTCTACGAGGGCTTCGTCGCCAGCGAAGGCGTTCTGGCCGATCTCGCTCGCCTCGAAGACCTCTTGGGCATGGCCCGCAGCCGCCACGGCGCCTCCGGTCCGTGGCTGTTCGGCGCTTATTCCATCGCCGATGCTTTCTATGCTCCCGTCGCCGCCCGTATCGCTGGCCATGACCTGAAGGTTGGCGGGGTCGCCGCCGACTATGTTGCCCAAACCCTCACCGACCCCGCCTTCCGCAAGTGGCGGGCGATGGGCCTCGAGCGCAGTTATGATCCCGTGCCCTACGCGAAAGACCTGCCGCACCGGCCTTGGCCCATCGCCTAAGGATTAATCTTCCGTAAACCATGACGCCGTTAACCTTTTCCAAAACGGGGAAAGGGAGCAGCCTTGGGAGCCATCGCCTACACAGTGGCCTTCGAAGGCGTCGAGGCGCGAATCGTTGAGGTTCAGTGCGCGGTTTCGCCCGGCCTTCCTGCATTCGCCATCGTCGGCCTGCCCGACAAGGCGGTTTCCGAAGCGCGCGAACGGGTGCGCGCCGCCCTTTCGGCCTTGGCAATCGCCCTTCCGCCCAAGCGCATCACCATCAACCTCTCGCCCGCCGACCTGCCCAAAGAGGGCTCGCATTTCGACCTGCCGATCGCGCTGGCCCTTCTGGGCGCACTCGAAATCGTGCCCAAAGACGAACTTGATGCGCTCGTGTCGATTGGTGAACTGTCGCTCGAGGGCGAACTTGTGCCTGTCGCCGGAGCCCTCCCCGCCGCCATGGCCGCCGCCACCGACCAGCGCGGCCTGATCTGCCCCAAAGCCTGCGGCGGCGAGGCGGCTTGGGTCAGCGCGGCGACAGTGACCGCCGCACGCTCCTTGGGCGAGGTGATCCGCCACCTGACCGGCCAGAAGCCTCTGCCGCCCTCGGAACCGGGGGAAGTTACCGCCGCCAAATCCCACCGTGACCTGCGCGATGTGAAAGGGCAGGAACGCGCCAAACGCGCGCTCGAGATCGCCGCGGCGGGGCGGCATCACATGATGCTGATCGGTGCGCCGGGGTCGGGCAAATCCATGCTGGCCGCCCGCCTTCCCGGCATCCTGCCGCCGCTTTCGCCCACCGAGGCGCTCGAAACCTCGATGATCCACTCGCTCGCCGGCCTTCTCACCGATGGCGGGATCAGCCGCCAGCGCCCCTTCCGCGAGCCGCATCACACCGCCTCGATGGCCGCGATCATCGGCGGCGGGCGCGGCGCCAAGCCCGGCGAGATCAGCCTCGCCCACAATGGCATCCTGTTTCTCGACGAACTCCCCGAATTCTCCCGCCCCGTCCTTGAAACCCTGCGCCAACCGATCGAGACCGGCGAGGTCGTCGTCGCACGCGCCAACGCCCATGTGCGCTATCCCTGCAAATTCCTGCTCGTCGCCGCCGCCAACCCCTGCCGCTGCGGCCATATGGCCGACCCCGCCCGCGCCTGCGCCCGCGTTCCCCAATGCGGCGAGGATTATCTCGGGCGGATTTCCGGTCCGCTGATGGACCGCTTCGACCTTCGGATCGAAGTCCCGCCCGTGGCCTTCACCGACCTCGACCTGCCCCCTTCAGGCGACAGCTCGGCCACCGTCGCGGCGCGGGTGGCCGAGGCGCGGGCCGTTCAGGGGCGGCGCTTTGGGCAAGCCAAGGGCATCGCGACCAACTCCGACATCGAAGGCGCGATGCTTGAAGAAGTGGCAACGCCCGATACCGAGGGGCGCGAGCTTCTCCTCAAGATCGCCGAGAAATTTGGCCTCTCCGCACGCGGCTATCACCGCGTCCTGCGGGTGGCGCGCACGATTGCCGATCTTGACGGGTCGGCCAGCGTCCGACGGCCTCATGTAGCCGAGGCGGCCAGCTATCGCATTGCTTTCTCAAAGGTTTCCTGAGCCCAAGCCCCCGCCTGCCGCAGAGCCTCCGCCGCCTCGGGCACAAAGCCAAAGGCCAGCTGCCAGACGTGATGCGCCCCTTCCCAAACGTCGAGGCGGACCTCGCCGCCAGCCTCCTCGAGCTTGGCCGCCATCCGCCGCGCATCGTCGAGCAGGATCTCCTGATCGCCGACCTGCAGCATCACCGGCGGCGGGTTCGGAAACTCGGCGAAATGGGGCGAGGCGCGTGGGTCGGTCGGGTCTGCCCCGGCGAGATACTGCTCCGATGCGGCATTCGTCCGCCGCACCGGCAGCATCGCGTCGCGGCGGGCATTGCGCCGGATGCTCTCGCCCGAATGGGTCAGATCGGTCCATGGCGACAGGGCAAGAAGCCCCGCTGGCCTTTCGCCGCGGGCAAGAAGATGGGCCAGAAGCGCCAGCGCAAGCCCGCCACCCGCGCTATCGCCCGCGAGCAGGATCTGCGAGGGGCCCAGCCCCTGCCCCCGAAGATCATCCCAAGCGGCCACCGCATCCTCGAACGCCGCCGGAAACGGCGCCTCGAGAACCAGCCGATAATCCTGCGCAACCACATCGGTTTTCGAGTCGAGCGCAAGCTGGCCAAGCATCGGCCCATGCGTTTTCGAAGAGCCTGAGAAATAGGCGCCCCCATGAAAATAGAGGATCACCCGCCCCGGGGCCGCACCTTCGGCCCCGACGCGCAAGCCGTGCCTGCCGCCAATCTTTGCCTCTTTGCGGGTGGTGCCACTCGGATAGCGGCCGCTGAGTGCGGCGGCGAGGTCAAGGAGCCTCCGGCTCGCCTCGCCCTTCTTCAGATAGGCCAGAACAGGCCAGACCGTCAGCCGCGCCACAAGCCCATAGGACCGGAGGCGCAGCGAGGCCATCAGGCCCGCCGCTTTTCGATGGCGCGCCAGATCTTCTCGGCCACGTTCGTGCCCTCGAACCGCTCAAGCTCCTGAATGCCGGTGGGCGAGGTCACGTTGATCTCGGTCAGCCACTCGCCGATCACGTCGATGCCGACGAAAATCTGGCCCTTCTCGCGCAGCAACGGCCCGATCCGCGCGCAAATCTCGCGGTCGCGGTCGGTCAGGCCCACTTTCTCGGGTCGCCCGCCGACGTGCATATTCGAGCGCGTCTCACCCTGCGCCGGAACCCGGTTGATCGCGCCCACTGGTTCGCCATCGACAAGGATCACGCGCTTGTCACCTTGGGAAACGGCGGGCAGATACTTCTGCACAATCAATGGCTCCCGGTTGATCCCGGTGAACATCTCGTAAAGCGAGGCGAGGTTGCCGTCGCCCGAGGTGAGCTTGAACACGCCCGCGCCGCCGTTGCCATAAAGCGGCTTGAGGATGATATCCCCGTGCTTCTCGCGGAAGGCCCGCAGCGTCGGAAGATCGCGGGCGATGGCAGTCGGCGGCGTGAGGTCGGGGAATTCGAGAACAAGGAGCTTCTCGGGATAGTTCCGCACCCAGAACGGATCGTTGACCACGAGGGTCTTGGGGTGAATCCGGTCAAGAAGATGGGTCGTGGTGATATAGCCCATGTCAAAGGGTGGATCCTGCCGCAGCCAGACCACGTCGAACGTCGAAAGATCGACCTCCTGCTCCTCGCCGAGCGAGAAATGATCGCCCTTGACCCTGCGAACCTCCAATGGCCAGCCCCGCGCCGTGATCCGACCTTCCTGATAAGCGAGGCGGTCGGGGGTGTAGTAAAACAGGGAATGCCCCCGTTTCTGCGCCTCTTCGGCAATGCGGAAGGTGCTGTCGGCGTCGATGTTGATCGGCGCGATCGGGTCCATCTGGATAGCAACCTTGAGCGGCATCGGAACTCCTGCGTCACGTTTCCCGATACATGGCGCATCGCCATCCAAGGTTCAATGGCCGGGCGTCAGGCAGCGAGGCAGGCGTTCTCCAGAATCTCGATCCTGCCGACGGCATCAACAAGAGCCACATCAAAGCGCATCTCTGTCAAAAGGCCCTTCGGCTCTCCGGCGACAAATTCCTCCGCCGCGCCGAGAATGCGCTGCATCTGCCGATACGAGAGGCTCTCGGCCGCGCGGGCGAATTCCCGGCTCTTTTTGACCTCGACAAAAATCACTCGGTCTTCTTCACGAACGATCAGGTCAATTTCGCCGCGCTTGCCGCGCCAGCGCCGACGCTCAAGCCTGAGGCCACGCCGCGCATAATCCGCGGCAACGATCTCTTCGGCGGCAAGCCCCGCATGATATCCGACCAATCTGCCCATCACTCTTTCTCCAGCCCCAGAGCGACCTGATAGACCTGCCGTCGGGGCAAACCCAACGCACCGGCCACCGCCGTCGCCGCATCCTTGATCCGCATCGTTTTCATCGCCTCGCGCAGCGCGCCCTCCACATCTGCCTCGGCCACCGTTTCCGAACCTGCCCTACCAACCAGAACGACGATCTCGCCTTTGACCGCCCGATCGGCAAACTCGCCAGCCAGATCGCCCAAAGTGCCGCGCCGGACCTCTTCAAACCGTTTCGTCAGTTCGCGGCAGACAACCGCTTCCCTGCTTTCCCCCAGAATATCGCGCAAGGAAGCTAACATTTCCCCAACGCGTTTCGGCGATTCATAGAAGATCAGCGTCGCCGGCAGGTCGCGCAGCAGGGCGATCTCGGTCTCGCGCTGGGTCTTGCCCGGCGGAAGAAAACCCACAAACATGAAACGGTCGCTCGGCAGTCCAGACACCGCGAGCGCCGCCAAGACAGCCGAGGCACCGGGCGCAGCCGTCACCACCAGCCCTGCCTCGATCACCGCCCGCCCAAGCTCATAACCCGGATCCGCGACCAGCGGGGTCCCGGCCTCGGACACGCAAGCGACCGACTTGCCCTCTCGGACCGCATCCACAAGCCGCGCCTGTGCCCCCGGGCCGGAATGGTCATGATAGGACACAACCGGCCGGCCAGCGAGGGAAACGCCGTGAATTTCCATGAGCTTTCGGGCGGTCCGCGTATCCTCGGCGGCAATCATGTCGGCCGAGGCAAGGATGTCGAGGCCGCGCAGCGTCATATCGCGCGCGGCGCCGATCGGGGTTGAAACAAAGTAAAGACCCGCCGAGAGGGGCTTGCGGTCGAAATTCATGCCTAGACCCTTCCAGCCCTCGCCGTATGATAGCCACGTTCGGACCGGGCCCAGCGCAGGAGCCCGCCGCCGGCCCGACCAATGAGGAGTTGCCGTCTGATGTTTGCCCTTTTGTCGACCGCCCGCAAGGCGATCCTGTCGATTTTTTCCCTTGGCCTGATCGCCTGGCTTGCCTCGTGCACACCGACAACCGGCCCGACCCCGATGATCAACACCTCCGCTCCGGTGCAGGTTGCCCTCCTCGTGCCAATCGGCACCGGCGATGCGACTGACGCTTTCCTCGCACAGAATCTCGAAAATGCCGCCCGCATGGCGATTGCCGACCTTCAGGGCGTGGCCATTGATCTGCGCGTCTACGATACCGGTGCCGACGCAACACAGGCCGCTGCCGCAGCGACCCGGGCTGCCGACGAAGGCGCCAAGATCATTCTTGGCCCGCTCTATGCCGAGGCCGCCAATGCCGCCGGCATCGCCGTGCGTAACCGGGGCGTCAACGTCCTGGCCTTCTCCAACAACACCTCGATCGCCGGTGGCAACGTCTTCGTCCTTGGCGCGACCTTCGAAAACACAGCCAAGCGCCTCGCCGCCTATGCCGCCTCGACCGGATTTGACCGGATCATGGTCGTCCATGGCGACGATGTGCCGGGCGCGGTCGGCCGCGACGCCATCGTTCAGGCTGTCGTCAAATCCGGCGCGACCCTTGCGGGCGTCGAATCCTACCCCCTCTCGCAGCAGGGTATTCTCGAGGCCTCCTCGCTCATCGCCGAAAACGCGACCGCCAATGGCGCCAATGCCCTGTTCCTCACCGCCAGCGTCAACGCCGATCTGCCCATCGTGGCGACGATGCTGCCCGAGCACGGGATCAATCCCGCAAC